>Ga0080064_1002068_pt1 | contig 36193 bp, 25 predicted proteins | sample Subgrocontami54m_FD_69260 | JGI IMG/M metagenome (GOLD analysis project Ga0080064, IMG submission 69260) | Subsurface groundwater microbial communities from S. Glens Falls, New York, USA - GMW46 contaminated, 5.4 m (SPADES assembly) (version 2) ...
GGCATTCAGGGCATGGGCAACGCCGCAGATGACTGGCACCGGCGGGTTGCAGCGTGTCCCACGATCAGTTGTTGAGAACTATCGCATTCCTCTCCCGCCTCTCGCCACGCAGCGCGCCATCGTCGCCGAGATCGAAGCCGAGCAGGCGCTGGTCGCCGCCAACCGCGAACTGATCGCCCGCTTCGAGAAAAAAATCCAGGAAACTCTTGCACGGATTTGGGGTGAAGATAAACCTACGCCAGAGGAGGCATAAACTATGGAAGAGGCCGCCGAACTGAGTAACTACCTGCCCTGTTCCTATAAAACCAAAAGAAGTAGGGGACGCCTGATAAACTAATTGGCTGACTAGGACATTGTTTTACATAACAATTCGTTATACAAGACTCGATGCGCCAGGAGCGCTATACCGTATTAAAAGAAATATGATGTTTAGGTATCAACGTCACCTACTCTTACTAAAGGCGAACATCCAATGACAGAAAAAACAACACTTACATCGAAAATCTCATCGCGGTTTGCAGGCAGAAGTTTGATGGATTTTCTTTCAGAGCGGTTCAAGTATCGTACTCCTGAGGAATGGGAGCAGATTATAAGAATTGGGAAGGTGACGGTTAACAGCAGGGAGATAAAGCCTGATCATCTGCTGAAAATATATGATATTGTCGTGTATTCCGATTTTCACCGAGAACCTCCCGCTGATCTGAATATTCAATTTATCCATGAGGAAGAAACATTTATAGTTGTGAATAAGCCTGGAAATTTGCCATCGCATGCGGATGGCAACTACATCAAGAATACGTTAATCAATCGTTTGCGTGAACGCATGACAGGCAGTGGATTTCGCGGCACTATACATTTAGCGCACAGACTGGACCGTGAAACAAGCGGCATCATCATCGCTGCTAAAACGAATATTGCTCACAGGTCCCTATTGCGACAATTTGAAGCCGGCGAAGTGGCAAAGGAGTATATTGCGGTTGTCCGCGGAGTTGTCAGAGACCCCTCGTTTGAGGTCAAGGGTTATTTGGCGCATGATAAGGATAGCTGCATTTCGATAAAAAGAAAAGTAGTGACCGAAAACATTGAAGGCGCGAAATATGCCGCCACTTCTTTCGAGGTTATGGAACGTTTTGCGTCGTCAACTGTGGTAAAGTGCCTGCCGGTAACCGGCAGGACGAACCAGATAAGGATTCATCTGGCACACGTTGGTCATCCTCTGGTGGGCGATAAACTCTATGGCAGGACAGACAATGAATTTCTTGAATTTGTTAGAAATGTCAAGGATGGAAATTATGAACCGCTTCCATGGATGGAGGTTCCGCGGCACCTTCTTCACGCATCACGTCTTGAGATACGCCATCCTATATCTAATGAATTGGCGGTATTTGAAGCGCCCATTCCTGAGGACATGAAATTATTTGGTGATTGTAAAGGATGAACAAATAAAATATGGATGAGCAGATCATAAGAGAAGCTTCGCGCCGTAGGACGTTTGCTATTATTTCCCATCCCGACGCTGGGAAAACAACTCTGACTGAAAAGTTGTTGTTATATGGTGGAGCTTTGGAATTGGCCGGATCAGTGACAGCTAAGAAGAAGCAGCGCGAAACCACCTCTGATTGGATGGAGCTGGAAAAGAAGCGCGGTATCTCGATCTCGTCAACGGTTCTGCAATTTGATTATGGAGATTACAAATTAAATCTGCTCGATACTCCCGGACATAAGGATTTTTCCGAGGACACATATCGTGTTTTGATGGCGGTTGATTCGGTTATAATGGTGATAGATGCCGGGAAAGGCATTGAAAGCCAGACTATCAAGCTTTTTGAGATCTGCCGTAAACGGGGCATTCCTATTTTCACGTTCATGAATAAACTCGACAGGCCCGCTAAATCGTCATTGGAACTGATTGATCAATTGGAAAAAGTCCTTAACCTGCATGCGTTTCCGGTTAACTGGCCTTTGGGAAATGGTGCGGAGTTCAAAGGAATTTATGACCGGCTTAAAAAGGAAGTCCATCTTTTTGAAAAAGTTCCGAGCGGAGCGTATAAAGCACCGGTTTCTGTAACTGACCTTGCAGACCCGATCGTCAAAGATCTGTTATTTGAGCAGACGTATCTTGATGTTGTTGAAGAGTTGCAGATGTTGGACGATGCTCATGGCGGATTTGATATCAACGCGGTACTTCATGGAAAAACAACACCAGTCTTTTTTGGAAGTGCTGCCAATAATTTCGGTGTGGATTTGCTGTTAAATGGATTCCTGGAATATTCGCCGGAACCCGTTCCCAGAAAAGCAAAACAAGGTTTGATTCCGTTGGATCACCTGCACTTTTCCTCGTTTGTTTTTAAAGTCCAGGCAAATATGAACCACTTGCACAGGGACCGCGTAGTTTTTGCCAGAGTTTGTTCAGGTAGATTTTATCGTGACATGAAGCTCTATCATGCCAGGTCAGGGCGCGATATTCGTTTGTCGGATTCATTTAATCTTTTTGGACGCAGCAGGGAGGTTATTAGCGAGGCGTATCCAGGCGATATAATTGGTTTTGTTACAAAATTGGATTTTCGTATAGGCGATACGATCAGTACTGATTCCGATCTTGTTCTTGAAGAAATTCCCCGTTTTGCACCGGAATATTTTGCCTATTTACAAAATGTGGTAACTTCAAATTATAAATCATTCCGCAAGGGGTTGGATCATCTTCTTGCCGAGGACATTGTACAAGCCTTTTATCTGCAGCACTCACGGAGCACGACCCCTCTTTTGGGAGCTGTAGGGCCTTTGCAGTTCGAGGTTTTACAATATCGTTTGAAAGACGAATATGGAGCCGAGTCCAGCCTTGAAATGAAGCCGTGGAAGATTTTGAAATGGCTGGGTTCCTCTCCAGAAAATAAAGTCTTAGAAGGACGTTTGCCTCAAGGAGGGGCATTGGCAACAGACGATCAAGAGCGAAGGGTTATTCTTTTCTCATCGGATTGGTCTTTAAACTATTTTTCCGAAAACAACCCTGCCATAGAATTTCTCGATTCACCCATAGTTGAATAAAATATCAGGTTTAATACAAAATAATATTGATGAAGATAGGAAAGTACGGTGTCTTTGAAAGTGAGAGTTGTAGATTGAGAACTATGCGCCATGATTAGCTGAATAGGCAGAGTCCTCTTTTAGCCCAATGTCAATTATCAAGTCTGACCCCCAGCAGTATACCCTTTTTCCTAATTAATCTATTAACAATTCTCTTCCCGTTATAGTATGATACCGGATTAATATCTTTCCGTGCTGTGCGTAAGCTGCAATATTTTAGGTTGGAGGTGTTTTGAATTTAATAGTAAACAATTTGCGGATACCCGTTGAAAAGGACGGGGTCGATGAATATGTAAAGGCCGTCTCGGAAAAGCTAAATATTTACGAAGAGACTATACGCTTTATTAAGATACTCGCCAAAACGCTTGATGCGAGCAACAAAGACCAGTTCTACTACGATATTTCGATAGCTGTAAATACCCCGGACAGTTTTGTCAACGCGAATGCCTTTCCCTTATACACTGAAAAAATAAAGACCGAAAGAAGAAAAATAAATTCTATTCATAAGCCTATCATTATAGGTTTTGGACCTGCAGGAATGTTCGCAGCTCTTGAGCTTATCGAATATGGACTTAAACCCATTATATTTGAGAGGGGAAAAAAGATAGAAGAGCGTTCCGTAGACATTCAAAAATTTATAAAAGAAAAGATTTTGAATCCCGAATCAAATATCCAGTTCGGCGAAGGCGGCGCAGGTTCATATTCCGACGGCAAGCTCTTTTCAAGGATTAACAATACGGAATATGTAAATAGAGTCCTCGATACATATATCAGGTTCGGTGCGCCGGAAAAGATAGCATATGTCGGTAAACCTCATCTGGGAACGGATGTGCTCTGCCGAATAGTGCGTAATATACGGGACTATATTCTTGCGGAGGGCGGTGAGATATATTACGGCTCAAAAATGACGGATATACTTATATCGGATGATCAGGCAATGGGCGTTGTAATAAACGGCGAGAAGGAATATCGGGCTGCGAGCATTTATCTTGCCGTAGGACATTCCGCGCGCGATACGTTTGAGATGATGCATAAAAAGGGCATTATTATTGAACAAAAACCGATTTCAGTCGGCATGAGGGTTGAGCATCCGATAGAGGTTATAAACCTTATAAGATACGGCGATAAATATAAGGATTACTGCGGTATCGGGGCCGCAAGCTATTCCTTTAACTACAACGATAAAATAAACGGGAGAGGAATAAATACATTCTGCATGTGCCCAGGAGGCGAGGTGATAAACGCTTCTTCTGAAGACGGCATGCTGGTCGTAAACGGCATGAGTTATTCGCAGAGGGCATCGGCATTTTCAAATGCGGCAATAGTAGTAACCTGTCATACAGGAGATTATGGTTCGACCGATCCCCTGGCTGGAATTGAATTTCAGAAGGCCATAGAACGAAAGGCCTTTAATTCAGTAGGAGGCACATGGCAGATTCCGGCACAGAATCTGGCAGATTATTTATCCGGAAAATCCTCAGTCAGCTTGAATGAAAACTCCTCGGCAATGGGGGCAGCTTCCGTTGATATGAACGGTATTCTTCCGGCATTTGTAAATACAGCGCTTCTATCCGCATTTAATATATGGAAGACGGATTATCCGCTTTTCATCTTGCATCATGCGACATTGTTAGGTGCGGAAACAAGGACTTCGGCCCCGATAAGAATTAAACGCAGCGACAGATATGAATCAATTAACATAAAAAACTTGTATCCGATAGGCGAAGGCTCTGGTTACACTGGCGGAATAATGAGTTCGGCAACTGATGCCATAAAGGCCGTGGAAAGCAGTCTAATAGTTTATTATCGCCAATAAATGCGACTGCATTCCTTAGGTTGAAACAGAAAAGGAGCTAACCATAAATGGCTAACCCCTTAATAATAGATGGCGGAGGGTGAGGGACTCGAACCCCCAAGGGCTTGCGCCCGCTGGTTTTCAAGACCAGTGACTTACCATTAGCCTAACCCTCCGGATGATAAAACTTTAGCAAAAGCCAAGAAAACTTTCAAGACGCAATTATTTACCCCTCCACCCTTTCCACCTTTATAACCTTTTTGACCTTCTTAAGGCCGTTGATAATATTCATCAGATGTTCAAGGCTGTTTACCTCTATCTCAAATATACATATTGCTTTTTTGTCAGCCGTAGTCGTAATCGCGGCATTTGTAATATTCGCCTCCTGCGCTGTAATGACGCTGCTCATATTTACCAGCAGCCCCTTTTCGTCATGGCATACAACCCTGAGCTTTGCAGGACGGACTGTTTTTAAGCCTTTATCCCACGCAACATCTATCAACCGTTCAGTGTCGCTGTGTTTTATGCTTGAACAATTCTTTAAATGAACAGCAACACCGCTACCTCTGCTAATAAATCCCACTATGTCATCACCATACAGTGGGTTGCAACACTTTGCAAATTTTATCATAACATCATCTATGCCTTTTACAAGCACAGCCTCACGCGGGGCCTTTTTAAGCCCCCGATTGAATCTATCGGGGGTAAACCTCTGTAAAACTTTTTTAAATGTAGACACCGGCTGCGCCTGAATCTTTTCCGGCGGAAGAAGTTTACCCAGAAGCTGGTGGCTGGACAGTTTGCCGTAACCTATGCCGGCAAGGGCGTCGTCAACCGATGAAAAGCCAAACCCTTCTCTTGCAATCTTATCCAATTCGCCTGATTTGAGCAGTTTATGGAAATCCACATCATGCCTTTTAAAGTCCTTATCGCATATCTCCTTGCCAAGGGTTATGCTCTTTTCGCGCTCTTCTGTCTTTACCAATTGTCTTATCTTTGCCTTTGCCCTTGATGTAACTACAAAATTAAGCCAGTCCTTGCTTGGCGCGTGATTCTGCGATGTTATTATCTCCACCATATCGCCGTTTTTAAGCTGATATTTCAAAGGCACAAGCCTTCCATTAACCCTTGCGGCTGAGCATCTGTGTCCCACATCTGTATGCACGGCATACGCAAAATCCACAGCCGTAGCGCCTTTTGGCAGATCCTTTACAGCGCCCTTTGGCGTAAATACAAATACCTCCTCGGAAAAGAGGTCCATCTTCATAGTATCCATGAACTCCCTTGCATCCTTCATATCCTTCTGCCACTCCATCATCTGCCTGAGCCACGCAAACTGCTTGTCATCCTTTTCAAGCATTGCCTTGCCTTCCTTATATCTCCAGTGTGCTGCAATGCCCTCTTCTGCGATCTTATGCATCTCTTCTGTCCTTATCTGTATCTCAATCCTTTCGCCGTAAGGCCCTACTACGCTTGTGTGCAAAGACTGATACATATTTGGCTTAGGTATGGCAATGTAGTCTTTAAATCTTCCCGGTATCGGCTTCCATGCAGAGTGGACAATACCAAGGGCTTCGTAACATTCTTTAACTGTGCCCACGATAATCCTGAATGCGAGGACATCATAGATATGCTCAAGCGAAATCCCATCTTTCAACATCTTCTTGTACATGCTGTAAAGATGCTTTGGCCTGCCGGTAACTTCAGCCTTCAAATTGTATTCAGCAAGCCTCTTTTCTATGATTGCCTTAACCTCCTGGATATATCTCTCCCTCTCCTCTTTTCCTGTGGCAAGCCGCTCCTCAAGTTCTTTGTAGGCATCAGGCTTCTGATAATTGAAGGAAAGGTCTTCCAGTTCTATTTTTATCCAGCCGATGCCGAGACGATTTGCAATCGGCACATAGATATCCATAGTTTCCTGGGCTATTTTTAGTCTTTTCTCAGGCGCAAGGGCAGAGAGCGTTCGCATGTTATGCAACCTGTCGGCAAGCTTTATCATAATGACCCTGATATCCTCTGCCATGGCAATTATCATTTTGCGGAAATTCTCTGCCTGACGCTCCTCTCCTGATGCGTCCTTACTCTCAAAACTTATCTTTCCTATCTTTGTAACCCCGTCCACAAGCATTGCAACATTTTCGCCAAATAGCTCTTTAATCTTATCTATGGTCGTCAATGTATCCTCAACAGTATCGTGGAGGATGCCGGCCACAACGGTTGTCACATCCATCTGCATATTTGCCAGAGTATTGGCCACCTCAATAATATGGCTGAGATAAGGTTCTCCTGATAAACGCACCTGCCCCTGATGAACCTTGGCAGAAAAGATATATGCCTTTTTTATAAGCTCAATATCTGCCGCAGGATTGTAGGCGGATATTTTATCTATAATTTCTTCAAGCCTGACCATGATTTATAATTTAACTCAATATGAAATAATTTGCAATAAATGCCGTTTATTATGTCCCCTTTACTCCTTCCCCTTTACTCCTTCCCCTTTACTCCAAACAGTCTGATTAGATGTTACTTGCCTAAAGGAACTTATTTCAGTAAGATTAGCGATAAACATATAGCTCAGATAGAATCGCTGATAAACAATCGCCCCATGAAATGTCCGGGGTTTAAAACACCTATTGAAGTCGCTTCCTCATTTGTTGTACTTCAAGGGTGAATGTGGGATGGTCTAAGTGTGCCGATGAAAAATAGAGGAAAAATGACAAATAAAAAAGAACTTTCCGAAAGAGATATTTGCACCCAATTCATTTTGCCCGCTCTCGTAAAAGCCGGGTGGGACGTCTCAAAACAGGTCCGGGAAGAGGTTTATTTCACTGACGGGCGTATTTTTGTTAAAGGCAACAAAACTGTGCGCGGCGAGAGAAAGCGCGCCGATTTTATTCTCTATCTTAAACCAAATATTCCGGTCGCTGTCATTGAAGCCAAGGACAATAATCATTCCGTAGGGGCTGGATTACAGCAGGCATTAGGTTACGCGAAGATACTCGATATTCCGGTTGCCTTCAGTTCAAATGGTGATGGTTTTATTCAGCATGATCTTTCTGGATTTTCTGCGATCATTGAGAAAGATCTATCTTTAAATAATTTTCCCTCTCCGTCTGAGCTGTGGAATATGTATAAACAATATAAAAAGATTGAGACCCCTGAGCAGGAAGAGATTGCCTCATTCGACTACTTTTTTGACGGCTCAGGGCGTTCGCCCCGTTATTATCAGCAGATAGCCATAAATAGAACGGTTGAAGCAATAGCACGTGGAGAAAACAGATGCCTCCTTGTAATGGCTACCGGAACGGGGAAAACCTATACCGCCTTTCAGATAATATATCGGCTTTGGAAAAATGGCAGAAAGAAACGTATTCTTTTCCTGGCAGATCGCAATGTGCTTATCGATCAAACCAAGCGTAATGACTTTAAACATTTTAAAGACCGCATGACAATAATCAAACGGCATCAAGTTGATAAGGCGTATGAGATATATCTTGCCCTCTATCAGGGGTTAACAAACTACAATGAAGACAAGGACGCCTACAAAGAATTCAGCCGGGATTTCTTCGATCTTGTGGTTGTTGATGAATGCCATCGCGGAAGCGCGGCCGCTGATAGCGCATGGAGGGCGATACTCGATTATTTTAGTTCCGCGACTCATGTAGGTCTTACTGCAACACCGCGAGAGACAAAAGAAATTTCCAATATCGAATATTTCGGCGAGCCTATTTATACCTATACACTTAAGCAGGGCATAGAGGACGGATTTCTGGCCCCCTATAAAGTTATTCGTGTCGGACTCAATACCGACCTTGAAGGCTGGCGGCCGGAGGCAGGCAAAAAAGATAAGGACGGCAATGAGGTTGAAGATCGGATTTATAACACTAAGGATTTTGACAAGAACCTTGTGATTGATGAACGGACAAAGATTGTTTCCAAAAAGGTGTCGGAGTATTTGAGGAAAACTAACCGCTTTGACAAAACAATAGTTTTTTGTGTGGATATTGAACACGCCGAGCGTATGAGACAGGCGCTTGCTATTGAGAACTCGGACCTGGCGCTTGAGAACTATAAGTATATTATGCGAATAACCGGTGATGATGACGAAGGCAAGCGAGAAGTGGATAATTTCATAAATCCTGAGGAGCGTTATCCGGTTATTGCGACGACTTCAAAACTCATGACGACCGGCGTCGATGCGCAGACCTGCAAATTGATTGTGCTTGATTCAAATATCAAATCTATGACCGAATTTAAACAGATTATAGGGCGAGGAACTCGTATTAACGAAGAGTATGATAAGACGTTCTTTGTTATCATGGACTTTCGTAATGTAACCGATCTTTTTGCTGATCCGGCTTTTGATGGAAATCCGGTCATGATCAAGCAGGTCAAGGGCGAAGAGGAGTTAACCGACCAGGATATTAACCCGGAAGAAGGTCAGGAGATTATCGATCCGGAAACCGGCCAGCCTGTTGATTTTGATAAAAAAGAAATAAAAAATTACCCAACTCAACCTGTAATTATAAAAGGTGGTCTAATAGTATCCGAGCTTTTGCCAAAGGTTTATGTGGCAGGTGTAGATGTTTCAGTTCTAAACGAACGGGTTCAGCATCTGGACTCAAACGGTAAACTCATTACTGATAGCTTAAAAGATTACACAAAAAAGAGCATCTTACAGGAGTTTAGCTCACTGGATGATTTCCTTGCTAAGTGGAACAGCGCTCATAAAAAGAAGGCCGTTATAGAGGAATTAGAATCGCAGGGCATTATTATTGAAAACCTTATGGCAGAGGTAAAGAAGGATTTTGATGTCTTTGACCTTATTTGCCATATTGCGTGGGATATGCCTGCGCTTACTCGCAGGGAGAGAGCTGACCGGGTTAAAAAGCGTAATTACTTTGCTCAATATGGAGAAAAAGCTCGCATTGTTATCAATGCCCTGCTGGATAAATATGCTGATGAAGGTATTGAGAATATTGAGGATTTATCGGTTTTAAAAATTGACCCATTTAATCAGATAGGAACTCCAACAGAAATAGTTCGGTTTTTTGGAGGCAGGGATCAATATCTTCATGCTATTGAAAAGTTGGGAAACGAGCTTTATGACGTGGCTTAAGGAGTAGTGATGAAGCACATAGGAAATATCATAAAAACATTACAGAACATCATGCGCAAAGACCCCGGTGTGTCCGGCGATGCTCAGCGCATTGAGCAGTTAGGGTGGATGCTCAGCCTAAAAATTCTTGATGATAAGGACAAAGAACTGGAACTTCTTAATGATAAATATACTTCCCCGATGCCCAAGAAATTGCAATGGCGCAACTGGGCGGCTGATGATGAGGGCATGACTGGCGATGAGCTAAAAAACTTTATTGACGGCGCTTTGATACCGAAGCTCAAGAATCTCGATGTGAGTTCCGGTAATAAACGCGCGCTCATTATTCGTGAAATATTTGACGGCACGAATAACTATATGAAGAACGGGACAATTATTCGTCAAGTTGTTAACGCATTAAATCAAATTGATTTTAACAAGGCTGAAGACAGGCATGTGTTCGGTGATATTTACGAGACGATCTTGCGTGATCTTCAAAGCGCCGGTAATTATGGAGAATTTTATACCCCGCGAGCAATTACGGAATTTATTACTGATATAGTCAACCCCCGATTGGGTGAAAAAGTCTTGGATCCTGCCTGTGGCACCGGTGGCTTTTTAACCAGCGCCATAGAAAATATCCGCAAACAAGATGTGAAAGGCGTTGAAGACCTTAAGACTTTAGAGAAAACCATTTATGGCATGGAGTTTAAACCGCTTCCCTTCATGCTATGTGTAACTAACCTGATATTGCATGATATCGAAGTCCCGAATGTGGATTATACCGACAGCCTAAATCGTGAATATACCGCCATCGGGCAGAAGGATCGGGTTGATGTAATACTGGCCAATCCTCCCTTTGGCGCATCAGTTACCGACGGCGTTGAGACAAATTTCCCGCAGAACTTTCGAACGACAGAAAGCGCCGATCTTTTCCTGATGCTGATGATCCGGTATCTCAAAGATGGAGGCCGTGCCGGGATCGTTTTGCCTGATGGATCGCTGACCGGCGACGGAGTAAAACAGCGCATACGCCAGCATTTGCTGGAGATGTGCAACCTGCACACGATTGTCCGCTTGCCCAATTCTGTTTTTCAGCCCTATGCCAGTGTTGCAACCAATCTGCTTTTCTTTGAAAAAGGCAAACCCACAAAAGAAATCTGGTACTGGGAACATAAATTGCCAGAAGGCGTAAAGGCATACAGCAAAACCAAACCTATTCAGAAAAGCGAGTTTGACGGCCTCAAAAAATGGTGGAAGAAGCGCAAAGAAAATGAACAGGCGTGGAAGGTGTCCATAGATACGATAGCGTCAAATGGCTATAACCTCGATATTAAAAATCCACACACGCCTGAAGATACGCAAACACATACAAGCGCGGAATTGGTCGCAATGCTTCACGATTCATTTCGCAAGAGCGATGAGCTGTTGGCAAAGCTGAAGAAGGAGCTGGCAAATGGAAAATAAAGAAAATAAGTCTGAGTTGATAATCTATCAGACCGAAGATGGGCAGACCAGGCTTCAGGTAAAAATGGAGAATGAGACCGTTTGGCTTACGCAGGATCAGATGGCAGAGCTGTTTGATAAAGGGCGGACAACCATTACTGAACATATACAAAATGTATTTAAAGAAAACGAGCTTGATGAAAAATCAGTATGTCGGGAATTCCGACGAACTGGCTCTGACGGCAAAGAATATGTAGTAAAACATTATAACCTCGATGTCATTATCTCAGTTGGTTATCGGGTTAAGTCACCGAGCGGGACACAATTCCGAATCTGGGCTACTCAGCGTTTGAAAGAGTATATCATCAAGGGATTTACATTGGACGATGAACGGCTCAAGCAGGGCGGCCAGAAAGCGCGGTATTTTCAGGAACTTTTACAGCGCATCCGGGATATTCGAAGCAGCGAGCGCAATTTTTACCAGAAAGTTACCGATATTTATGCCACCAGCATTGATTATAGAAAAGACGACAAACTGACCACGGAATTTTTTGCTACTGTGCAAAACAAGATGCACTATGCAGTTCATGGGCACACCGCAGCGGAGATTATCGTCAAGCGGGCCGACAGCAAAAAACCGCTCATGGGGCTTACAAGCTTTAAAGGTAATTACATCACTTTTCATGACGCCAAAATAGCGAAAAATTATCTCTCTGAAAAGGAGTTAAACCAACTCAATCTGATAGTATCCATGTATCTTGATTTTGCTGAATTGCAGGCCACCAACGGCAGGCTGATGAAAATGGCGGATTGGGCGGAAAAACTTGATCAGTTCATCCATCTGAGTGAGCGGGGGATACTGACTCATGCGGGAACTGTAAGTGCGGACGATGCCGCGAAAAAAGCGGAACAAGAATTCGACAAGTACAGAAAAGAGCAGGATAAAAATTACATTTCTGATTTTGACAAAGCGGTGAAGATGATCGAAGCAAAAGGAAAGAAGCTACCGAAGAAAAAGGGGCGCAAGAATGGGTGAGTGGAAACCAATTGATGATCTTTTTGATTACGAGAAAGGTTCTTTGCAAAGTTCAAAGTGTACGCCTGGAAAATATTCCTTTATAACCGCAGCTGAAGAATGGAAGACCCACGAAAAGTTTACACATGACGGCGAAGCATTAATTTTTGCTATGGCGGCATCAGGCTCGCTTGGCAGAACGCATTATGTCAATGGAAAATTTATTTCAAGCGACCTCTGCTTTATTCTTACTCCTAATAAAGGTTTACGGCTTGACTTAATATTCTACTATCGTCTCTTTAATTTCCTGCGTGCTGATATAGTCAAGAAGACGGCAACTGGCACTTCAAAATTAGCGATCAACCAGACGAATTTTGGAGCCTATAAGCTTCCATATTTTGACTATGACCACCAAGTAATTTTTAGAAAAAAGATAGAGACTATAGCAGGCATCAATGAAGAGTTCTCCAACGGGATGAATCACCAGCTATCTCTTCTTGCTCAGCTCCGTCAAGCGGTATTGCAGGAAGGAATCGAAGGCAAACTTACAGCCGAATGGCGGAAGCATAATCCTGAGTTGATAAGCGGCGACAATCACGCCTCAAAATTGCTTGAAAAAATCAAAGCCGAAAAAGAACGGTTGTTCAAAGAAGGAAAAATCAAGAGAGATAAACCGCTTGCGCCGATCGCCGATGATGAGAAACCGTTTGAGTTGCCTGATGGGTGGGTGTGGTGTAGGCTTGGAGAATTGCTAAGAATATCTTCAGGTGATGGTTTAACGTCGAAAGAAATGGCAAAAGGCGGTGATTTTCCAGTTTTTGGCGGGAATGGCATTAACGGATATCATGATAAATGTAATATTTCTGAGAAGACTATCGTGATTGGTCGTGTTGGTGCTCAATGCGGCTCTGTTCATGTCACGCCAGAAAAAGCGTGGGTAACAGACAATGCCTTTATTACCTATTACCACGAGCATTACTTGTCCGGAAATTGGCTGGAAAAGTTGCTGGTTGCACTCAATCTACGAGACCGCGCAAGAGAGACTGCCCAACCAGTGATTTCCGGTAAGCGTGTGTATCCTGTTGTGACGGCACTGCCATCTTTTGCTGAGCAGCAAGCTACGGTAAAACGAATTGGTGAGCTTACGGCCATGATTGACGAATTGGAAAAACAAGTTACCGAACGCAAAGTTCAGGCGGAAATGCTGATACACTCGGTCTTGAGAGAGGCGTTTGCGGGAGAGGTTTAGGGGATATGGCGTTAAGGAAGAGGAAATAAAATATGGACAAAGGTGCGCATTTTTATAAATGTGATTTCCAAGTTCATTCTCCCCGTGATTTAAATTGGAATGGGGGAGACGCTGTTTCTGACGATGAAAGGAAGGTCTATGCAGATGAACTTGTTTCCGCCTGTAGAGCAAAGGGGCTTAATGCTATAGCGATTACAGATCACCATGATCTTTTTTTCTTTCGATATATTAAAGAAGCCGCGGAGAATGAACTATATGATAATGGAAATTGTTATGATGTAAAAAGTCGATTAGTAGTGTTTCCCGGGATTGAATTAACGTTTACTAATCCTGCTTCATGTCAGGCCATTTTGATTCTAGACGCTGGCATTTCAATCGATTGTTTTATAAGGGTATTGAACAAATTGTCCATAACGCCCAATCCCGATACAGATAAGTCAACCGCAGAAATAACTCCAATATCTGTAGACAATGTGAACGGGCTAGTTGATCTTCACGTTAAATTGGATACGATTGATGGTTTAAAAGGAAAATATATTGTTTTGCCTAATTTATCTCTCGGTCATGGCGGAGTATTGCGTAGAGGTTTTTATGAACATTATAAGAAAATGCCATGCGTGGGTGGTTATGTTGATGGAGCGGCACCTGAAACTGATGGATTTTTTAATATAATAAACGGCAGAGATAGGAATTATGGTTTTAAATCAGTTGCGGTGTTTCAAACATCTGATAATCGACGTAGAGATCATATTGATCTTGGAACTGCCTCGTCATGGGTTAAGTGGGCCGTTCCTACAGCTGAAGCATTACGACAAGCTTGTTTGGCTAAAGAATCCCGAATTTCTCAAGATACTCCTTCTCTTCCGGCTATATTTATAACTTCAATTGATGTGTCCAATAGCAAATTCATGGGTCAGATTTATTTGGATCTTAGTCAGCAATACAACGCAATCATTGGGGGGAGAGGTACTGGCAAATCAACGATATTGGAGTATCTCCGATGGGGTTTGTGTGATCAGATTTCAGCGGGTGTGAAAGATGAAGAAGAAATTCCCGGGTATCAAGAGAAAAGAAAGAAGTTGATTGAGAAAACTCTGATTCCTTTTGACTCGACGGTGCAGATATCGTTTATTAAGAATAACATCCCTCATGTTATCAGAAGGAAGTCTAGTACGAATGAAATATCCTTAAAAATTGGTCTGGGAGAGTTCGAACCCTGTAGCGAAGAAAATGTTCGGAATCTTCTTCCCATTCAAGCTTATAGTCAAAAACAACTAAGTAGCGTTGGCGTTAGCATCGATGAGTTGAAGAGGTTAATTTATAGCCCAATCAGACAGACGCTTAATGAGTTCGATTCCAAATTTGAAAAGCTACGTGCAGATATCAGAAGTTGCTATGAATTGCGATTACGAAAAAGGTTGATGGAGGCTGAGATAGATAGGAATGAGCTTGAGCTTAAATCGTTGACTGAACAAGTGGAAGGGCTTCGCAAAGCACTCAAAGGTATCTCCGAAGATGATAAATCTACTATCTCCTCTCATAAGCAATACGAAGTTATCGAGCAGCTCATTGATGGCTGGCAAGGAGAATTAAGGGTAGCAAAAGAGGCTTTGGCGGAAGTCATAAGGCAGTTTGCTGGATATCCAACAGCCATTCCCGAAGACACCAAATTGCCTGATTTAGAACAGGCGGTTGTTTCGGATATTCACAAAGAAACCAAAACCATTTTTAATGAGATAAATAATACGATAGGTTCTCTGAGTGGGAAATTGGATGACAAGGGAACAGCGCTGGTAAAATTGAATGGATTGTTGGATCGGTGGAAAGCAATACTTCTCCAGCATAAGCAAAAGTATGAGGCGGCAAAACAAAAAGCGACTTCGCAGGAAGCCGCACTTGGCCAAATACAGAAGATAGAAGACAGGTTAAAGGAGATAAGAAAAACGATTACGGAAAGAAAACAAGGAGTTCTAAAAACCGGCGACCCGGAGACTAGATTCAATACACTTAAAGAAGAGTGGTTCAGTGCTCATAAGGAAAAAGCAGATTTATTACAGATTCAATGCGCGAAATTGAGTGGGCTGTCAGATAACAACTTGAAGGCAACTCTTGGTCGCGGCAAGGGAACTGCGGGGCTTGAAGATGTATTGAAAAAGATGATTTTGGGTTCAAATATCAGAAAGGAAAAAATAGAGGATTTATCTAAAAGAATCCGTGAATCTTTAGATCCTGTTCAGGAGTGGCATAAGATTTTACTCGAATTTGAATTGTTGGCCAATTTTGATCCCAACAAGAATCATAGTGCCGTATTGCCGATAACGCCTATATTGAGTTCCATAGGTTTCAGCGTCAATGATCTGCGCAAGATTGCTGAAAAAATAAATAGTGAAAACTGGATAGACTTATTTCTTGCCCAACTTGATGATTTACCCTTGTTTGAATATAGAACTCGAGAGAGCGAATATATAGAATTTACGGACGCCTCGGCGGGTCAACACTTTGATGCATGTATTATTGAATCAGGAAGGTCCCCCTCTGATCATAGATCAACCGGAAGACGATTTAGATAATCAGATGGTTTCTGATATAGCGACCTTAATTTGGCAAGCCAAGAAGAAAAGACAACTAATGTTTACCAGCCATAATGCAAATATTGTAGTGAATGGGGATGCCGAGTTGGTTGTGTGCTGTGACTATAAAATCACCGCTGATCAATCGAAGGGTGAGATCAAGAAACTAGGCGCGATAGATATAGAGGAAATACGAAAAGAAATTACAGCGGTAATGGAAGGCGGGGAAGCAGCGTTTAAATTGAGAAAAGAGAAATATGGTTTTTGACAAATGATTTGGAGGAAATGAGTGACATCAACCAATTGAAGAGGAATATGCATGTAACAGCAGATAACAATCCACTTCAGTGGACGGCGTGAAATGCTGACTCTGATTTATGGCGGGTAAAATGAAAGATACCGAAGGAGAGAGTCAGGCGGATTGGGATTATTAACAATGCGTAGAGTTCTTAGGGTATATATTGTTTGACTTTTAGCTATACTGTAGTAAAAAGTTGTCGATTTGGTTATCGATATTTCAGAGAAATTTGAGCGTCAATTCTGGGTAGCTTATTTATATGGTAATTCTCAAAAAATAAAAACAAACAACGACTCCAACGGATAAAAAGATCAAATAAATTGCGCAATAACAACAAATAAACAGAAGAGGGATTGTAGTTTTCGCGAGGGTATAAAATACTAACCTTCAACCCATCATCTCCCTCAGATGCGCCTCCGCAGACCTTGCAAGGGCATTCAGATTGTAGCCGCCCTCTAATGCCGAGAGAACTCTCCCCTTGCAGCAAACGTTTGCAATATCAAGAGCTATCTTCGTCATCTCCGCATAAGACGCCTCTGTAAGCATCAGACTCCCCAATGGGTCGTCTCTGTGGGCATCAAAGCCGGCAGATATGAGAATGAAGTCCGGAGAAAACTCTATTGCCTTATCGTAAAGGGTGTTCCTGAACTTCTTCATAAACTCATCAGCAGGGGTAACTCCCCTCATGGGCACATTTATTGTAAACCCCACCCCCTTACCCGCACCTTTTTCATTGGCAGAGCCTGTGCCGGGGTAATGAGAATATTGGTGTGTTGAGAAGTAGAGGACTGACGGGTCTTCATAAAAGACATCCTGGGTTCCGTTGCCATGATGGAGGTCCCAGTCTATAATCAGAACCTTTGCTATTCCGTATTTCTTCTGCAGATACCTCGCACCTATGGCAATATTGTTAAAGAGGCAGAACCCCATGGCCTGGTCCGGCATTGCATGATGCCCCGGAGGACGGACGAGGGCCATGCCGTTATCTATCTCTCCGGCCATAATCTTGTCTAACCCTGTTAATACACCTCCCGCTGCCAGGAGGGCAATGCGATAGGATTCCTCGGATATTGGAGTATCCGGGGTTAACGCTGTGCAGCCATTATCCCATGCGCTTTTTATTGTCTCGAAATGCCTTTTTGAGTGGACAAGGAGGATGTCTTCTTCTTTGGCTGGATTAGGTTCAATCAGGATTAGTTTTTTAAGAAGGCCGGACTCGTCTAATCTGCGCATGACGGCTGTCAGCCTGTCAGGAGATTCAGGATGACTAAAACCGGTTTTATGCCTAAGGTAATCAGGATGATAAACGATAGCGCATATCATACTGGCTTTTTACTTTCAGGGACTTTTAATCCAAGTTTGGCCAGTACAGTTTTCATGTCTTCCCATACCTCTTTTTTCTTTTCCGGACTCCTCAGGAGGTACGAAGGGTGGAATGTCGGCATGAGTAAGATATTATTTCTGTACCAGTGAAATCTTCCGCGAAGCGCGCTTATCTTTTCAGGTGTGTTTAAAAGCGTTTGTGCCGCATGGGTTCCGAGGGCTACTATTATTTCCGGTTTTATTGCGTTGATCTGTTTTTCAAGAAATGGCCGGCATGTTAAAATTTCGTCAGGCTGGGGGGGACGGTTTTCCGGCGGCCTGCATTTTACAACATTGCAGATATACACATCTCCTCTTTTTAATCCCATTGCCTCAATCATCTTTGTCAACAACTGACCTGCCCTGCCGACAAAAGGTTCTCCCTGAAGGTCTTCATCCTCTCCCGGACCTTCGCCGACAAATATAAGCCTGGTTTTGGGATTGCCGACTCCGAAGACGATATTTGTTCTTTGTTCGTGTAGTTTGCATCTCCTGCAATCCCCCAACTCTTCACGGACAGACTCAAGAGTCAATATCCCGGACTCAGCCGAAGTCCCCTGACCGTGAAAGACATGCCTTTCACCCCCTGACTTTTGAACAGGCAGTTCTTCTATCCCAATCTCCTTCAGATAGAGGAGGTAATTCTTTGCATCCATTGCTAACTTCTTATAAAATACTCCTGTATCCGCCATACTATCTCCTTTAACGGGTCTAAAGACCCGTTTCTACGAACTCTCACTGCTTACTGTCTTCTCTAACCTCCAACCTCTATCTATTTGGTATGGGGGTTTACATCCTATCTCTTTTGCTGTAATATTTTATCATGTATTTTTCAGCCATTATGATTTTTATCATTTTTGTTCTTATTCCCGACAATGCATACGCTTGGGGGCCTGCAGCGCATCTGGAGTTCGGCAGGGACATATTAAACAATTTGAGATTTCTGCCGCTGTCGCTGCAGGGGCTTCTGCTGGCATTTCCTTATGATTATCTCTACGGGAATATAAGCGCTGATATAGTTGTCGGCAAAAACATGACAGAAACTTTAAAACACTGCCATAACTGGAGGATCGGCCTTAAGGTGCTGAAAAACGCCAGGACAGACTCTCAAAAGGCCTTTGCCTATGGGTATATCAGCCATCTTGCAGCAGACACCATTGCCCACAACTATTATATCCCTGAAAAGTTTATTCAATCATTTTCCAGCAGGGTTCTCAAACATACATACTGGGAGATACGGTTTGACGCCCTCGCTGATAAAAGCGTCTGGAAGCTCTCTTCCAGAATATCCAAAAGGGTTCATCGGGGGAATGACGGTCTTTTAAAAAACATACTTGAAGACACGCCCCTGTCTTTCAGAACAAACAAGACCATTTTTTCAAGCATACTTCTCATACACAGATTAGAACAGTGGCAGAACATGCTCAGTATGTTCTCCTCATCATCCAGATGGGTCTTAAGCACAGAAGAACGGGGAGAATATTATAACCGCTCTCTAACAGCCATTAAGGATTTTTTAACCAATGGCCCTAAGGCAAAATGCTTCAGAGATGACCCAACCGGCAGGGCAAGATTAGATACCGCTAAGAGATTAAGAAGCCATTTAAAAAAGTTGAAGCGGAATGGAAAAGACTGGGAAACCGCCATGGAAAAGGCCCTTCACATAATTAAAAGCTAAAGAATAAACCCATGCGCCAAAATCTCCTTAACTCCTTAACTTCTTTACAACCTTATCTAATATCCGCTCGGCCACCTCATTTTTGGGTAAAAGGGGCAATTCTTCCACCTCGTCTTCCTTGCCTATAACAGTCACCCTTGTTACCTCTCCATCAAAACTCGCAGGGCCATTTGCAATTATTAAATCAAGCTTTTTGTCTTTCAGCTTTTTCCTTGCATTTGCCAGCATATCTTCTGTCTCAAGGGCAAAACCAACAAGGAACTGACCCCTTTTCCTCCTTCCCATCTCTTTAAGTATATCCTGAGTCCTCTCCAGCTCTATATTGAACCTTGCCTCCTCTTTTTTTACCTTCTTTCTATGACTTATCTTTGGCCTGTAGTCAGATACAGCAGCAGCCATTATAACTACCGTAGATTGGGGATAGTGTCTCATGCCGGCCTCTGCCATATCTTCTGCGGTTTGGGTTTTTATAAATGTAACACCCCTTGGAGGCTTGAGATAAGAAGGTCCGCTAACCAGAACAACCTCTGCGCCCCGTCTTCTGGCAGCCCTTGCAATAGCGTATCCCATCCTGCCTGATGACGGATTGGAGATAAATCTTACCGGGTCTATTGCCTCTCTTGTCGGCCCGGCAGTAACCAATACCTTCTCATTCTTTAGATCTTTCGGCGCAAGACATTCCTCTGCCGCATCGATAATATCCTCAACCGGCGCAAGCCGCCCTTTGCCTTCATAACCGCAAGCAAGCTCGCCATCTTCAGGTCCAATGAAGCAGTAGCCAAGTTTTCTGAGTTTTTCAATATTATGCTGAACAATCTTATTTTCATACATATTGGAATTCATTGCCGGCGCAAAAAGCACAGGGGCCTTTGTGGCCATAATAACAGTTGTCAAAAGGTCATCCGCGATGCCTGATGCAACCTTCCCTATGATATTTGCTGTTGCCGGGACAATAACTACAATATCCGCCTTTTCTGCCAAATCAATATGAGAAATCCGTGACTCATGGGTAAGGTCAAACATATCCTGGCTGACAGGATTTCTCGCAATTGTCTGAAGGCTCAGCGGGGTTATAAAATTTGCTGCTGCCTTTGTCATAACAGGCCAAACCAAGGCCTCGTTTTTAATGAAAACCCTTGCGACCTCCAGAGCCTTGTATGCAGCTATCCCGCCTGTAATGCCAAGGACTATTTTTTTGTTATTTAATATCATGGATTAAAATTTACACCACCTCATACTGCTCCTGATGAAGGCTACTTAATGTCTTGATGGCAATCCCTTTTTTGAATCTTTTTTCCAGGTCCTCTATTATATGCTCGCTTTCTCCGTATAGAAGCTCTGCAATCACAGGGTGGACATAAAGGGTGATCTTTCGCCGTCTCTTTGGCAGTTCCTTTATAAGTTCCCTGTAAATCTCCATTATCACAGCATCCTTTGATTTTACAATTCCGTTTCCTTCACAGTAAGGACACGGCTCACAGAGGAGTTGATTTATGCTCTCCCTGCTTCTTTTTCTTGTCATCTCTATAAGGCCCATTTCAGATATCTTCAGGATATTTGTCCTTGTCTTATCTCCTTTAAGCGCCTCTTTTAAAGCGTTGTAAACCTTTTCCCTGTTGGCTGACTTTGTCATGTCTATCAGGTCAAGGACAATGATGCCGCCTATGTTCCTGAGCTTTAACTGGTAGACAATCTCTTTTACAGCCTCCATATTTGTCTTTAAGACTGTCTCCTCCGAATTTTTCTTACCTACATATTTGCCTGTATTGACATCTATGGCAGTCAGCGCTTCCATCTGGTCTATGATGATGTAGCCGCCTGATTTCAGCCACACTTTTTTGGAAGCAGCATCCGCAAGCTCTATTTCAACCCCATATGTGTCAAAGATCGGTTCCTCTTTTTCATATAATTCAATGCGATGCTTTAGCTCCGGCATAAAGTCTTCTGCAAATCTTGCTGCCCTTTCATATTCCTCCGTGGAGTCTATAGCTAATCTGTCCACATCATTGGTAAAGATGTCTCTTATCGTCCTTAAGGTTAGATCCAGTTCCTGATATAAAAGAGCCGGGGCCGGCGTTTTTTCTCTTTTTTTAAGTATATCGGCCCATAATTTTATAAGAAAATCCATATCAGACCTTATATCATCTTCCTTCATCCCTTCGCATGCCGTGCGTATTATAAAACCTGAACCCGGCGGCCTGAGTTTTGCCACAATATCACGCAGCCTTCTTCTTTCCTTTTCGTTTTCTATCCTCCTGGAAATACCGATATGGTCATCTGACGGCATAAAAACAATCTGTCTTCCGGGAAGAGAGATGTGGGATGTAATCCTTGCGCCTTTGCTGCCTATAGGTTCCTTTGTTACCTGAACCATAATCTCCTGACCTTCTTTTATGATGTCCTGAATAGGGGCATATCTGGATTGTTTCTCTCTTGCTTCGTCTTCCCCATCTTTTGCGATGTCTTCAAATTCATCAAATGTCTCATAAACATCTGTCGCATGAAGAAATGCCGTTCTTTCCAAACCGATATCAATAAACGCAGCCTGCATCCCGGGCAGCACCCTTGCAACCTTTCCTTTGTAAATGTTTCCGCTGAGGCCCCTGTCCTTTGGTCTCTCCAGATAAAATTCAACAAGCCTGCCGCCCTGCAGAACTGCAAGCCTTGTTTCATGCGGGCTGTAATTTATAATAATTTCATTCCCTGATTTCTTCATATTTTAAGATGATTACACAGATTTTAGAATACGATTACACAGATTTTAAAAGACCAACTTTTTCTTTATCTGTGTAATCTGCCTTTGTAATCTGCGTAATCGCTTTATCCGCTCCTTTTATTTTTAATATTGTGAAAAGACGGCTGTCATTAAGAGAGATGCCAAAAAGATATGCTATTACCTCATAAGGCCTTACGCTTCCCCTTTCCCCACTGTCAAGCGTCAATTGGATTGTGACATTATCATCTGCGAGGGAAAGTTTTTTTATAAGCGGTCTTATGTTTATACTCCTTTTCTTTTCTTCCCTTTGTTGATGGATGATAATCTCATCCTTTTCCAAAACTCTGTTTATAAGCCCTTGCAACTGCGCGACCCGGCCTTCTGTCGGGTTTCCGGTAAACACGGTTAAAGACGCCGATAAATCAGCAGCCGCAGAAATCAGATAGCTTGTCTCAGTGATAATAGCAGAGACCGAATAAAGTTTCAATGGTATATCCCTTGCTTCTAAAATCTTAATTCCGTCAGGCAGCGCCGTATTGAGCCTTTTATGAATTTCATCCGGCTTCATATGTTCTGTTAATTCCAGAACTGCCTCTTCCGCAATACTTTCTATACCTACAGGAAGGGGCTGGCTAAAAACTATTTTTGGAAGCGGATGAAAACCGGCAGAATAAACAATAGGGATGTCCGCCCTTCTTATTGCCCTAAAAAACAGGGTTACAAGTTCCAGATGCCCAAGATACTTCATCTGTCCTGTTTTGGAGAAGGTGAGCCTGACCTTAAAGGCTGAAGGCTTCTGAACTTCTGACTTCTGACCCCCGATAGATGCATTCGGGGGCATGCTTCTGGCTTCTGACTCCTCGTAGAAGCTTACATTCCTTATAACCTTGTGGTCGCATATGCCGCAGATACTGCATTTGTCTGTCTTACAGTCAGCCGTATCTTCAAGCAAAAGAGACCTTTCGTATTCTTTATACAAAAACTCTTTATCAACCCTTGTATTGAGATGTCCCCATGGAAACACCTCGTCTCTACTCCGCCTTCTGTGTGTATAAAATTCCGGGTCAATCCCTGAGTCTTTAAACACCCTTTCCCAGATATCAAATCTGAACTGCTCCCCCCAGCCGTCAAAACGGCAATCAGCCTCAAACGCGGCCATGATGACACCTGAAAGCCTTCTATCGCCTCTTGAAAACACACCCTCCATAAAACTCATCCTTGCGTCATGCCATTTAAAATCAAGCCTGCGCTTCTTGAGTTCTTTTCTTAAGAATGTCTGCCTTTCCAGACATTCCTCTGGTTTTATCTGCGGTTCCCACTGAAACGGCGTATGCGGTTTTGGTATGAATTGAGAAACGCTGACATTTACCGCGGGCCTGAAGCCATGCCTTTTACCGGCTTCCTGAACCCTGCCGGACAGCTCAATAATTCCCATGATATCGTCAAGGGTTTCTGTTGGAAGTCCTATCATGTAATAGAGCTTTATTGACCTCCATCCCATATCAAAGGCATTTCCCGCAGTTTCTATCAGGGCATCTTCTGAGACCACCTTGTTTATCACATGTCTCAGTCTTTCGCTTCCTGCCTCAGGCGCCATTGTAAAACCGGTTTTCCTAACCCTCTTTATTTCTTCAATAAGCCCTTGTTTAAGTGTTCCTACCCGCATGGACGGAAGAGACACAGCGATTTTTTTATCGGCAAACCTGTCCATAAACTTTATCAGCACATTCTGTATACAGGAGTAGTCTCCTGAGCTTAATGATAAAAAAGACACCTCACCATAGCCTGTATTTTTCAAGGCCTCTTCAATTATCTTTATTATGTTTTCAGGAGACCTTTCCCTGTTAGGCCTGTAAATCATCCCCGCCTGACAGAACCTGCAGCCCCTTGTGCATCCCCTGTTTATCTCCACGGTAAGATGATCATGGACAATCTGCGGAAAAGGCACAACAGGCCTTACCGGCAGCGGTAAAGTATTTATGTCCGCAACTATCCTTTTATTTACACATTTATAATCTTTCAGCAGAGGGATTATTTCTTTAATGGTTCCATCTGTATTGTACTTAAAATCAAAAAATGACGGCACATACACGCCTTCAATCTGAGCCAGCCTCCTGAGCAATCCTCCGCGTTTCCATTTATGAGCCTTCCAGTCTATCACAACATCTGCAATCTCTAATACAACCTCTTCCCCGTCGCCAAGGACAAATATATCAAAGAAGTCCGCAATAGGTTCCGGGTTGAATACAACAGGACCGCCGCCGATTATAAGCGGATGTGTTTCGTCTCTGTCTTTTGAATAGAGAGGGATATTACCGAGATCAAGAATGTTCAGGATATTTGTATAGGAAAGTTCATATTGGATTGAAAAACCAAGCACATCCAGTTCACCTATTGGAATACCGGATTCAAGTGTCGCAAGCGGAAGCCCCTTATCTCTCAGGAGCTTTTCCATATCAACCCACGGCGAAAAGACCCTCTCACATGCTATATCGGCTCTGCTGTTCAATATCTGATAGAGAATCTGCATTCCGAGATGGCTCATGCCAACCTCGTAGACATCAGGGAATGCAAGGCCGAACTTAAGGCTTACGCTTGAAAGGTCTTTTTTAACCGAGTTTATCTCGCCGCCTATATACCTGCCAGGCCTTGAAACAAGCGCAAGAAAATCTTTTACCCCATCCGAAAAGGCCATGTTTTTTAAACCTCTACTTTTTCACTCCATACCCAAGATAATTTATATTGGTATTTTCTGAAACCTTAAACGCAAAATGAAGCGGGTCAAAGGTCATGCCTTTTATCTCTTCAACATAGATATCATTCCGCTTTAGAATATCCACAAGCGCAGACGGCCTTATAAACCTCTTGTAGTCATGGGTTCCCTTCGGAACCATGTAAAAGTTTTCCGCAACAAATATTGCAAAAAATCTGGCAGAGACTGTTTTGTTTATTGTAGAGAAAAATAAATAGCCGCCCTTTTTAAGAAGTCCGCAGCATTCTTTTAAAAACCCGGCAAGGTCATCCACATGCTCCAGAACCTCTGCGCAAATAACAGCATCAAAAGACTGAGGACTAAGGGTTGAGAGTTCCAAAACTGAAATCAGTCTGTAATCTATTTCAAGGCTTGATTCCTTTGCATGGATTTTTGCAGCATCAAGGGCAACAGGAGATAAATCTATCCCTGTTACCAGCGCGCCTGCCTTTGCAAACTCCTCTGACAAAATTCCGCCGCCGCAGCCAACATCCAGAATCCGTTTGTCTTTAAGACTTCCCATTTTACCGGAGAAATACTGAAACCTCAAAGGGTTTATTTTGTGCAGGGATACAAATCTCCCTTTCGGGTCCCACCACTCTTTGCCAAAGGCATCGAATATTTGAGAGTCGGCTGTCATAATAGAAGATGCCATGAGATATGCATGTTAAACAACCTTGTCTTGATTTTCATCAAACAACCTTTTAAATTCATTACTGCAATCGCGAAAGGCGTTGAATATAGCCGGATCAAAGTGCTCTTTTACTTTGGTTATTATGCCACAGGCAGTATCGTGATCACAGGGTTCTTTATACGGACGCCTACTTCTTATGGCATCATAGGTATCTGCTATACTGACGATTCGCCCTGACATGGGAATTTCTTCGCCTTCAAGCCCTTTTGGATAACCGCTGCCGTTCCATTTCTCATGATGAGAAAGGGCTATCTCTTCCGCCGTATTGAGCATATCGGAATCGGAACCGTTCAGAATGCTGGCTCCGATAGTAGTGTGAGTTTTCATTATCTCAAATTCTTCTTTTGTAAGGCTGCCGGGTTTAAGTAGTATATGGTCAGGTATGCCTATCTTTCCTACGTCATGCATGGGGCTTGCAAAAAATATTGCTTCAGCAATAGATTCTTCAAGCCTAATATATCTTGCGACAAGTTGCGAATAAAGGCTTATCCTTTTTATATGAGTGCCTGTCTCTTTATCTCTGTATTCTGCTGCAAGGGTCAGTCTGTATACAGTCTCAATATAGCTGTGTCTTATTTTTTCCAACGCCTTTTTGAGCTGGACTCTTTTATCAATAACCTCCCCTTCCAGTATTTTGGAATGTTCCAGCAGAAAGTTCTCGTATTGTTTTATCTTGAGCATGTTTTTGATTCTGATGCGGAATTCTATCTCGTCAACAGGTTTGGATAAAAATTCATTTGCGCCGCACTCAAGCCCGATAACTTTTGATTGGCTGTCTGAAAGCGAAGTAACGATTAAAATAGGTATGTGCATAGTGAGCGGGTCCTGTTTGAGCCTCCGGGTCAATTCAAAGCCGTCCATGCTCGGCATCAGCACATCGGTAATGATGACATCGGGACGGAAATCCCTTACCTTTTCCAGCGCCTCAAGGCCGTTTTCCACCGTTAGACATTCGTAGCCAAGCTCATTGATAAGGTCAGAGTAAATCTTGAGATAAAACTTATCATCGTCAGCCACAAGTATTTTGGCTTTGCCGGCCGGTTTAAACGCCGCTGTAGAATCTTTTTTCTCGTCTTCCATCATTTGTTTCTTACGGGCGGTTAATCTACTCCATACTCCTTCCATCTTTTATTTATCAGGATTTCAATTACCTTATCCATCTCAATCTTTTTGCCCCATTCTCTGCTGACTTCCGGCGGCTTTTTCATGGTTGCGTCTATCCCCATCTTGCTTCCCAGTTCTGCAACAGGTGAGGAAAAATCCAGATAATCTATAGGCGTATCCTCAATAATCATTACATCCCTTTTCGGGTCAACCCGCGTTGATATGGCCCAGACCACATCGTTCCAATCATGGACATTTATATCATCATCAACCACAATGATATACTTTACATACATGAACTGCTTAAGCACTCCCCAGATGCCCATCATTATCCGTTTTGCATGGCCAGGATATTGTTTTTTGATTGAGACAACAGCGATGCGGTAAGAAACCGCCTCCATGGGAAGGCTGAAATCTACAACCTCGGGAAACTGAAGCTGAAGACTCGGCAAAAACATCTTGTTGAGCGCCATGCCAATAATGGCATCCTCTTTTGGCGGCCTGCCGGTAATGGTCGTAAGATACAACGGATTTTTTCTGTGAGTTATACATTTGATATGAAAGACCGGAAACGGCTCAGCGCTGTTATAATAACCTGTGTGGTCGCCGAACGGGCCTTCCATTGCTGTATCTTCATGGCGGATTTCGCCTTCAAACACAATCTCTGCTGTTGCAGGAACTTTCAGTGAATTGGTTTTACATTCCACAAGTTCAATCGCCTTTTTTCGCAAAATACCTGCAAAGAGAAATTCACTCACATCCTCAGGCACAGGCGTTACAGCGGCTATGATGGTAGCAGGCTCACAGCCGATGGCGACTGCGACAGGCATTGACAGGCCCTTTTCCCGCCACAGCCTCTGATGATGTGCGCCGCCCCTGTGTTTCAGCCAACGCATGATCGCCCTTTTTTTGTCAAGATACTGCATCCTATAAACACCCACATTCACCTGCCCGTTGTCAGGCCCATGCGTAATAACAAGCGGCCATGTTATTAGAGGGCCTGCATCCCCAGGCCAGCACTTTATAATAGGAAACTTTGAGAGATCAACATCATCTCCCTGCAGAACCACTTCCTGACACGGCCCGCTTCTGATGGTCTTGGGATTTAGCATAAGCATCTTCCCAAAAGACGGGATGCTCTTTATTGTCTCCCACAATCCCTCAGGCGGTTTAGGCCTTTGCAGATACGCAAGCCATTTTCCGATCTCAAGAAACTCATCCTCTGCAATGCCAAGCCCAAGCGCAACCCTCTCCTCTGTTCCAAAGAGGTTTGCAACCACAGGCATGGTATAGCCCTTAACGTTCTCAAATATCACGGCAGACCCGCCCTTTTTTACAAGCCTGTCCATTATCCCTGCAATCTCAAGATTTGCATCAACCTGAACCCTTACCCTCTTTAAAAGGTTTTTTGACTCCAGATGGTTTAAAAATTCCCTAAGGTCGTTAAATATCATAAGTCCTGCCCTTGTGGTATTAAAAGATTTTAGCCAAAGTCAGCTTTCCAACCTTGTCTCAAGTTCTGATTTAAAAGTTCGATAAGTCCTCTCCCTCAATACCTTAAAAAATAAATCGTAACTTTTGAAAGGTCTGGCGGTCAAGCATAGCTATTTGCCCTTCTTTTCTTCAACAATTTTCATCTCTATGAGCCTCTGTTTTTCATGTTCTATCTCGGCTTTCAGGACTTCCGGAGCAGGCAGTTGCAATTTATATTTTGAGGCAAATATCCTGTTATTCATTCCACCGAGAGCATATTCAACAATAGTTTTCTTTTTGCCAGTGCAAAGGATAATACCTATGGGATCATTTTCTTCGGGGAGTTTTTCCTTAGCCTTCAAATAATTAAGATAAAGGTTCATCTGTCCTGCATCAGCATGAGTAAATTCGCCAATCTTTAAATCTATAGCAACAAGACATCTCAAGATACGGTGATAAAAAAGAAGGTCAAGGCGATAATGACTTCCTTCAAGGGTTATCCTCTTTTGTCTGGCAACAAAGGTAAAGCCGTTTCCCAATTCAAGAAGGAAATGTTCAAGGTGTCTGATTAAAGCCTCTTCCAGTTGTGATTCAGAATATTCATCTTTTAACCCAAGAAACTCAAGAATGTAGGGGTCTTTAATTTCATCCTCTGGTTTAAGGATAATAGGGTTTTCATGTGCTTTGGCAATGACTGATAACTTTCGTCTGGATAATGCTGTCCGTTCATAAAGCATTGACTGAATCTGTCTGTCAAGTTGCCTTACTGACCAGTTTCCCCTCATGCATTCTGCCTCGTAGAATTCTCGATTAAAGGGCTCGTCGAGACGAAGCAATAAACGATAATGAGACCATGATAAAGTGAATTTTTCAATGAGCGGGTGAATTGCTAAAGTTATATTAGAATTCCGAGACAGTGTTGCGGATTTCTGCCCTTCTAATTTCCGAGACACTGTCTCGGAAATTTTAACTGGGTAACTCAAGTAAAATCGCCGCATTGCTTCGAGATTATCAGAGGAGAACCCGCGTCCAAATTTTCTGTTCAGTTCTTTGGATAACTTTCCAAGTAATTCTTCTCCATATTCAGCCCTTTTTTTCCCTTTCTGTTCATACTCAACAATCCTTCTGCCGATGAGCCAGTAAGTAGCCACCAGGGCAGTATTAACATACCGCACTGCTACCTTTCGCCCCTGCTCAATAAGTGAAGCAAGGTCAGTGATAAGATTAAAATAGTTTTGCGACTTTATAATCTTTTTCATTCTATTTAATACCATTACCAATGCAATGGTAAAGGTCTTACTTTTATCTCTAAAGCCCTTACCCTTTTCAAGAGATTTTTGGATTCCAGATGGTTTAAAAATTCTCTAAGGTCGTTAAATATCATAAGCCCTCAACAGTTTACTTATTCATACCCTGCCTCAAAAGAGACCAAAACCCTCTACACAACCCCCTGGAGGCAAAGGCGGCAATAATGACATTGGTGTCTAAAACCATCCTCATGAGACAACCTTGAAAATATCCTCGTCTGTAAGCAGCCCTTCAGCCTCGGCAAAGGGTAAAACCTGCTTCCTCAATTGCTTAAATCGCCTTACTGCAAGGTAACTGGCAATAGCCTCTCTTATAATCTCGCTTCTTGAAGCCTTTTCGCCCTTTGTTACAATATCCAGTTCCTTTTGTAATTTTTTGGGCAATCTTATCGTAATTGTATCCGGCATACCGCACCTCCATTTATGTAAGACAATGCAACACTTATGGCGTAAAAATGTCAAGGATGGTTTTGCAATTCCTTTTCTATTTTTGGGTAATCATCATCAATTGCCTTCTGGATTTCAATGGTTTTTTGAATGGAGGCTACAACCATGCAGTAATGTTTTATATCTTCAACGGACAAGGGCCTGCCCTTTCTGTCCTTCAGCCATTTGTCACAGACCTGATAGCCGCCTATCTGATATTCCCAAACTTCCTGAGAGATACCTTCAAAATACTGGTCATTGTTTATGTAGAGCTTTCCTTTTTCATATTTCAGCTTTTCAACCTTGTCATTCCCCCTGCCTTGAAATCTGGCAACCGGTATATCCAGTTCCGATGATTTCAGAAGGTGCAGTTCAATAAGCCTTTCGCCGTAATCGGACATTTTCTTGAATAGTTTATAATCCTTTGTAAAAGGAACCCGTGGAAAATCTATCTTCAAGAATTCAGCATATTTTGTTCTGTAGATGTTTGAGTAAAGCACTGCATAAATGTAATAGAAGATTTCTTCAGGGGAAGGCGTCTTTTTGAAAGCCTTTGATAATTTATCCAGCAACACAGGAGATAGATTAGGTCTTTTCGCTCCATACTCCACCTCCGGCTCAAAGAGCATCATGGTGCTGGTTAGAGAGCGTTTTCTAGGGTTGTCTTTTTTATGGTAGAGATAGAGGGGAAAATGATAATTTGTAGTTTTTGTAGACAGACAGCCATGTTCAGAAATAAAATTGGTTACCAAGAAATGAGTATAGGGGATATCAAGTTCTTCACGTCTATGGGTCAATAATGCGAGATTATCCTTCATCATATGTCGCATGACTTCTTTACGCGACCTTTCTATTAAATCATCGTGATAAAAAATCCATTGCTCATCAAATGGGCGATAAAGAATCTTTGTTATTGCCTGCTCCCAGTTATCATCCTTAATAACCGCTTCTCTCGCGTCTTTGAGTTTCCAGTTTGATTTATCCTTCAAGCCGTAAGTTTGCTCTATAATTTCATCAGGCAATTTTTTATCCCTGAACTGCAATATTCTTCTTCGGAGTGCATTCTTATCAGAATCAATCACAAAATTATCTCTTGCTGTAACTATCCCGACGCTATTTATCGGAAATATGTCTGTTATCTTTGGGTATTTTTCATATTCGTCTAAAAGTTTCTCATCCCTTGGAATAAAGAGATAAAATTCAGACTTTGGTTTTATTACCTTCCACCTGGTTGTCGTTATATCATTTTTATTAAGCCAGTTGTATTTCTTTTCCCTCAAACCCCAGAGTTCGGAATGAGAAATCTTTTGCTTTAGACCCTTCTTCTTTACAAACAGAGCAATAGCAACGCCCTGCTGGACATCAAAGACATTTTCATCTTTCGAACCATCAGGGCATTTCTCTTTTTTGAGACTGTTGCCATGAAGGTCAAGGAAATAAATCTCATCAAAACTCTGCGTTAGAGACTGGCGCATACCTCTGAAGGTAGGATTGTCAAGATAACCGTGGTTTGTTATAAAGCCTAAAATTCCTTCACCTGCCTGATCAATTTTCCATTGGGCAAAACGGATAAATTTTACATAGTCGTCCTGAAGCCATTTAGGGTTCTTCTCTCCAAGAGGTTTGCCGTCAACCTGAAAGTAAGCCTTAATCTCTTTTGATATCCAGTCGCCGATATTTGAAGAATGACCTGAATACGGCGGATTGCCGAGGATAACTAATATAGGCTGTTCTTTTTTGACTTTGTTCGCAAGGTGTGATTCTTCAGACAGCGATGCCATGCCGGGAAGTTCTGTCTGGGAAAGTTCTTCCATCTCAAGCGTATTGGTAAGATATAGCTTGAACCTGTCGTCGGAATGGAGTTTGTAACCAAGTTCCTCCAAAAGGAAAGACATCTTCAGATGGCCTACTGCGTAGGGCGCCATCATAAGTTCAAAGGCATAGAAATTCCTGAGGATATGTTCCTTAATAAAGCCCGTTCTTTTACCTTCCCCATATTTGGAAGTAAATTCCTCTACAGCCAGTTTTGCCGCCTCTGCCAAAAATGTGAGAGTTCCTGCCGCAGGGTCGAGGACGGTTACAGACTGGCTTGCAAAGCCATCCTTCTTATTGAAATGTTCTTTTAAGATGTAATGCAAAGAGCGGACAATATAAGAAACAACCGGCTCAGGCGTGTAATACACCCCTCTTTTCTCTCTTGCCTTTGGGTCGTATTCCGCAAGGAAGGTTTCATAAAAATGGATAATCGGGTCTTTGCCTTTATGCTTATTAAAATATTCATCGAGTATCTTATAAACATCGGTTGTAGCCAAAACTTCAGAGATATCGTCAATAATCCATTCCATCTGCTGCGGTAGTTCGCCAAGAGAAATGAATTTAAAGACATCCCTTAATATTCCAATCGTCTTCGGAATCTTGTCATAAGCCAATTTGCGGTTAAAGCCGTTTTCCGTTCTGGTTCTTGCAGCGAAGAGCCCGTATGTGATTGTCTGTGAATAAAGGTCTGCAAAGTCTTCCTTTGTAAGCCCGCTAATGAGATGCTCTTTAAAGGCCTTGTAAAAACCGAGGATATCCCCCTTCCCTTTTTTCTCCTCTTCTTCCAATTCCTGCGCGATCACTTTATCCTTTAAAAAACGTGTTCGCTTTGCCAGTTCTATCGCAAGGGCCTTTGCATCATAGACCTTTGGAAAAGTGAATGAGAAGAATTTTTCGAGCAGCTTCAGAAAATCCGCTTCTTTTTCTACCGGCGGGACGGTTTTTAATTTATGCGCGACATACGGCCTTCCGATCAGAACCTTGTCTATTAAAGCGCCATTCCGATAAAGCCTGAATTCAAAGAAATTTGTCAGTATCAGGTTGGGGAAGGTTTTAAGATAGCGCTTAAGTTGTTCGGAGTCCTCTATATGATCTAAATGCTCAACTGTGGGAGCCTTGGCTTCTATATACCCTACAATTTGTTGCTCCCCGTCCCATATTCTAAAATCAGGATTTCCGGCATCGGTCTTTTTTGGCAGGGTTGTAACCTGAATATGCTTTTTGTTGACAGACTCGGAATATTGTTTTAAGAGATCTTCAAGACAGGAGTAATAGCTCTCCTCCCGTGCGTCCCCCCTTCTATCAACTTCAAACAGTTTTTTCAGGTATGATTTCAGCATCGGTTGTTTCTCAACTGTTTTTTTATATAACATAATCCGCAAATATGCCAGCAAGGATCAACAATCCCACCAGCGCATTTGCCACAAAGACCCTAAAAGCTGTTTCCCTTGTTGGGGACCGCTTCAGGGTAAAGGATAAGTATTCAAAAATAATAAATGATAAGAATAGGGCAGCAAAATATATGCTTCCCATCTTTGAAATAAATCCAACTGCTGCAAGGATGATTATAACTATCCCGTAAAGCAGGTATAATGTTTTGTAAACATGCCTTCCCAAAAGTATTGCCGTGGATTTTACGCCTATCTTTATATCGTCCTCCTTGTCCATAAGCGCATAGATGGTGTCATAGGCAGTTGACCAGAAGATATTTGCTGTGAATATCAGGATTGCAGGCAGACCGATGGTATTATTTACAGCAGCCCATGCCATTATTGCGCCCCATCCGAAGGCTATGCCAAGAAAGACCTGCGGCAGATGACTTACCCTTTTGACAAACGGGTAAACGGCGGCCAGCGATATGCCTATGACGGAAAGCGCTATTGTCAGAGGATTCAGAAATAATACAAGTGCAAAGGCCAGAGATGAAAGTACGATGAATGTTATTACTGCTTCTTTAAGATTAAGCCTTCCATCAGCCAGAGGCCTAGTTTTAGTTCTTTCTACAAACTTGTCAAAATTTCTGTCAGCAATATCATTGATTGCACAGCCCGCACTCCGCATGAGGAATGTGCCGAGGATGAATATTCCAAGAATCTTTAATGGCGGTCTGCCATCTGCCGCTATAAACAGAGACCAGAGGGTGGGGCATAAAACCAACGCTGTTCCGTATTGTCTCGGAAGTCTTATTAAGTCGCTTATTGCATATAGCTTTTCTGATAATATCTGCGTTGTCATTTTTCTGCATTCAATGGTGGTTTGCCTACAAGTTCAGGTGAAAAAATCTCTGTTACAGATGCTGTGATACACTTTCCCCCTGAAGCTGCCTCTGCTGTCAGTCTGTAGCGCTTTGCCCAGAGAATGACACGAGGCGCAAGATTCAGGAGATTGTTTATATCGCTGCAATGCACAGCGCATATTGCAAGTTTGTCTTTAAATGTCAAAAGCCCCTGTTCTGTTAAACTCCTCCCAAGCGGCTCTATACTGGTGGCTATCTTATTCAGGAAATCTTTATCAAGCCCAGCCAAAGGAAATACAGAGCGGGCGTACACAAGTTTTTTCCCGTCCTGAATAAGCCATACATCCCTGATGATTGCGTCCTGAGAGGCAAGAACCTCCAGATATGTCGCCTCTTCTTTGTTTATTCTGCGGGTCTCATGATTCTTTATTTCCACATCAACAGGAGATCCGCTCAGCGCCTCCAGAAAGTTTGTCAAAGAGCCGTCTGACAAGAGGAGCAGCCTGCATTGCGGCGGCATGTGAAGTCTTTCGCATAATCTGGCCGCTTCTTTGTCAGCAATCCATTTCCATCCGGGGGCAATAGAATAATCCATATTACCTCTAATTGCACAAATTCAAACCCGCAGTTTAAAGTTTCTGTTATTGCGCTTATATCGTTTAAATACCATACTAAAACAAGCTGGTCAATGGCCAGAGGAATTGTATACCAGCTTATATAACCCTTGACATGAAAGATTTTTAAGGCGTATATTTACAAATATCGCGCAGCCGGCCTACCTGTGGCAAACAGGTCATATCAGACTTGAAAGGAGAGAAAACTATGGAAGAAAAACAGATGGGGGTTGTTCCGGGCCTTGCAGGCATCCCTGCCGCAGAATCTGCAATAAGCTATGTTGACGGCGAAAAGGGGATACTTGAATACCGCGGCATACCGGTTGAAGTCCTTGCAGAAAACAGCACATTCCTTGAAGTGGCTTATCTTCTGCTTTTTGGCAAACTGCCTACGAAATCTGAATACAAAAAATTCAAGGCTGATATAACCTATCACACCCGCTTAAAGGTAAAGATTCTCAGGATGATAGAGTTTCTGCCGGAAAACGGCCACCCGATGGAATATCTCCAGTCTGTAGTGGCTGCCATGGGCATGTATTATCCTGCAAGGGATGTAATGAACGAGGATACCCGTTACTGGTCTGTTGTAAGGCTTATCGCAAAGATGCCCACTATAGTTGCTGCCTGCGAAAGACTGAGGCACGGAGATGCTCCGATTCAGCCGAATAATGACCTTTCATTTGCCGCAAATTTTTACTACATGCTCTTTGAGAAGGCGCCGGATGCCTTTACAGAAAAAATCATTGATGCAATGCTCATACTTCATGCAGACCATACCATGAATGCCTCAACATTCAGCGCAAGGGTTGTGGGATCAACACTTGCAGACCCGTATACGGTTGTGTCGTCAGCTATCGGGACACTCAGCGGGCCTTTGCACGGCGGGGCCAATGAAGAGGTGGTGCGCATGCTTAAGGAGATAGACGCAAAGGAAAATGCAAGGCCGTATATAGAAAAGATGATTGAAAGACACGAGAAGATAATGGGCGTAGGCCACAGGGTCTATAAGACAAAAGACCCGAGGGCAATATTTTTACAATCATACGCGCACAAACTTTTTAAAAATAACACGGGCAGGGGAAAGATATTAGAAATAGCAGAAGAGGTTGAAAAAGTAGTGAATGAAAAACTTGCCGCTAAAAAACTTTATCCGAATGTCGACTTTTATTCAGGCATAGTGCTTCAGGAGATAGGTATACCAACAGATATTTTCACGCCCATATTTGCAATGGGCAGGGTTGCAGGCTGGCTTAGTCACTGGCTTGAACAGCTAAAGACAAACAAGATTTACAGGCCTGACCAGAAGTATATAGGACTGCGCAGTCAAAAATATGCGCCGATTAATGAAAGATGAAGATGCAATATCCAAGTTTAAGTACCTTTTTCTTGACTTACCGATATTCTTTCTATACCATTTTAAAAGCTTAAACTTGCACCTTGTAACTTTATATATGGGCGGTT
>Ga0080064_1002071_pt1 | contig 36146 bp, 29 predicted proteins | sample Subgrocontami54m_FD_69260 | JGI IMG/M metagenome (GOLD analysis project Ga0080064, IMG submission 69260) | Subsurface groundwater microbial communities from S. Glens Falls, New York, USA - GMW46 contaminated, 5.4 m (SPADES assembly) (version 2) ...
TCGCCCCCACCGCGCGCAGCAGGCCGATTTCCGAGGTGCGCTCGGCCACGGCGATGGTGAGAATGGTAAGGATGCCAACGCCGCCCACCACCAGTGAAATCGCACCGATCGCCGCCACCGCAAAAGTGATCGCGTCGAGCACCGTGCCGAACACTTCGAGCATTTTCTGCTGCGGCGTGACGGTGAAGTCCTCGGCGCCGTGGCGCGCAATCAGGATACGCTTGATGCCCTGCTCCACTTCGGCAAGCGGCGCGGTGGGCTCGTAGGTGACGTGGATCTCCATCAGGCCCTCGCGGTTGAACATCTCGAGTGCGCGCTGCACCGGAATGAACACGGTATCGTCGAGGTCGAAACCCAGCACCTGGCCTTTGGATTGCATCACGCCGACCACGCGGTAACGCTCGCCGCCGACGCGGATGCGGCTGCCGAGCGGGTTCTCGCCGCCGAAAAATTCGCGCGCCACCTTGGAGCCCAGCACGGCGAACGCGCGCGCGCTGCGCGGATCCTCCTGCGGCAGGAATTCGCCGCTCGCCACGCGCATCTTGAGCGCCTCGGCGAACTCGGGACCCACGCCGTAGAGCGTGACGCGGCGGCTGCGGCCGAAGTACTTGACGTCCGCATTGCCCTGCACCACCGGGTCGCTCACCTGCACGAAAGGCGCGCGCTTGAGCGCGAGCGCATCCTCGACGGAAAGCGGGCGCACGGCGTTCACCGCGCCAAGCGAGGCGCCATGGGTCTGGGTGCGGCCCGGTGTGACGCTGATGAGATTGGTGCCGAACTGGGTAAACTCCGCGACCACGAAGCGGTGCAGGCCCTCGCCGATTGACGTGAGCAGAATCACCGAGGCAATGCCGACCGCGATGCCAAGCGCGGTGAGCACCGTGCGCAGCCGGTGCGCCCTGAGCGAGCCGTAAGTGAAGCTGAGAAAATCGGCGAGTTGCACGGTCGGCCTAGCGGCGCGAAAGCGCCTGCACGGGATCGAGCCGCGCCGCGCGCCGGGCCGGCACGATCGTGAACAGCATCGCGGTGATCACCGCAGTCGCCGGCGCGGCGATGAGCGCCCACCACGGTGCCTGAAACGGAATCGCCGGATAAAGCTGCAGCGCGACGTTGCGGGCAAGCTGCCCGACCGCAACTCCCAATGCCGCGCCGCCGAGTGCCAGCAGCACCGCCTCGGTGAGAAACGCGAGCAGGATCTGGCGGCCGGTGGCGCCGAGCGCTTTCAACAGGCCGATTTCGCGCCGGCGCTGCGTCACGGCGATCAGCATCACGTTCATGATGAGGATACCGGCGACCGCGAGACTGATCGCGGCGATCCCGCCGACCGCCAGCGTGAGCGCGCGCAGGATGCGGTCGAACGTGGCGAGCACCGCGTCCTGCGTGATCACCGTGACGTCGCGCTCGCCTTCGTGGCGCAGCCGGATGATCTCCTCGACATCTTCCCTTGCGTATGCAATCTGTTCGCGGCTCTTCGCTTCCACCAGCACGCGGAACAGCGACTCGGTATTGAACAGCGCCTGCGCCGCGGCAAGCGGCACGATCACGATCTCGTCGGTGTTGAAGCCGAGCGACTCGCCCTGCCTGGCAAGCACGCCGACGATGCGAAAGCGCCGGTCGCCGATGCGCAGCCATTCGCCGAGCGCCTGCCGCGTGCCGAACAACTCGGACGCGACCTTGGTGCCGATCACGCACACCGGCTGGCTTTGCCGCGGGTCGCCTTCCGGCAGGAAACGGCCCTGCGCCATCTCCATGCGGCGGACCTCGATGAAGTCCGCGGTCGTGCCCACCACCGGCGTTTCGCGGCGCAGCGCGCCGACTCGCACGTCGCCCGCGCCGACGATGAGCGGCGCGATGCGCCGCACCGCGTGGCTGCGCTTGAGCGCGAGCGCATCCTCCAGCACCAGGTCGCGCGGCGTCTTGCCGACCAGCACGCCGGGCATGGCCCCCGCGGTTTCGCTGCGTCCCGGCAGCACGATGACGAGGTTGGTGCCGAGCGAGCCGAACTGGTTGACCACGTAGAGCCGTGCGCCTTCGCCCAGCGATGTCACCGCCACTACCGCCGCGACGCCAATCCCCATCGCAAGCAGGATCAGGAACGTGCGCCCCGGGGAGCCGCGCACCACCTGCCACGCGAAGTTGAGCAGATCGGCTCCGCGCATCGACTAGCTCCGCTCGTCGGCGACGACGGCGCCGTCGATCATGCGCAGCCGCCGGTGCGCGCGCGAGCCGATCTCCGGATCGTGCGTCACGAGCAGCACGGTGCCGCCGTTGTGATGCACTCGCTCCAGCACCGCCATCACCTCCTGGCCGGTATGGCGGTCGAGGTTTCCGGTCGGCTCGTCGGCAAGAACCACCGCAGGATTCATCGCCATCGCGCGCGCGATGGCCACGCGCTGGCACTGGCCGCCGGAGAGCTGATCGGGACGATGCCGCGCGCGGTCTTCCAGCCCGTATTCCGCGAGCAGCCGATCCAGTCTCGGCTTGCGCTGAGCCGGATCGATTCCCGCCAGCACCATCGGCAATTCAATATTCTGCGCGGCGGTGAGGCGCGGCACGAGATGGAAGAACTGGAACACGAAACCGATTTTCTCGCGCCGCACGCGCGCGAGCTCGTCGTCGTCGAGTCCGGTGACGTCGCGCCCGTCCAGCTTATAGGTGCCCGCATTGGGACGGTCGAGCAGCCCGATGACGTTGAGCAGTGTCGACTTGCCTGACCCGGAAGGCCCCATGATCGACAAGTACTCGCCCTGCGCGATTTCGAGGGTCACGCCGCGCAGCGCGTGAACCGCTTCTTCGCCCACTATAAAAGTGCGCTCGATGCCGGCGAGGCGGATCATTCCGGACGCGGTTTCGCCGCCGCCTTCTGCTCGGCCACGGCGTGCGCGCCGGCCTTCACGCCCTCGCGTTCGAGCGAAGTCACGACCCGGTCGCCGCGCGCGAGCCCCGCTTTCACCTCGGTGTATTCCCAGTTCGAGAGACCGGTTTCGATGCGCCGCTCCTCGAGCGTACCGGCGGCGCCCAGCACGAGCGCGCGGTTGCCCGGCATCAGCGCCGGTGTGGGAATTCGCACCACGCCGTCGCGCGAGGTGATCACCACTTCGATATCGGCGCTGTAGCCGACGAGCAGATGCTTCACCTCGCCGGGGGTGTCGAATTCGACTTCCACCTCCACGGTGCGCGCCTGCTTCTCCACCGCCAGCACGTAGGGTGCAATGCGGCGCAGCTTGCCGCTGAAATGCCTGCCGCGGTAGGCATCCAGCGTGATGCGGCCCGTCATGCCGACCTTCAACTGCGCCGCATCCACTTCGTCGATTGGCGCCGACACGTACAGGCAGGAATCGTCGATCAAGTCCACCGCCGGAAGCGTCGGGATGCCCGGCGGCGACGGTGTCAGGTATTCGCCCACTTCTCCGTTCACTTCGGCAACGATTCCCGCGAACGGCGCGCGCAGCACGGTGCGGTCGGTGTCGGCACGCGCGGCCTGGATGCGCGCCTCGGCCTCCGCCACCTGGGCCCCCGTCGAATCGCAGCTCGCCTGCTTGGCGGCCGCATCGGCAGTCACGCGCTCCACCGCCTCCTGCGAAACGAAATTGCGCGCCCGCAGCTCGCGCGAGCGGCCGGCATCGCGAGCGGCCGCCGCAGCGAGTTCGCACACTTCGCGCACGCGGGCTTTTGCCGTCTGCAATTGCTCGCGCGAGACCCGTTCGCGCGCGGCGAGGTCGTCATTCCAGAGTGTGAGCAGCACCTGCCCCGCGCGCACGCGGTCGCCTTCGCGCACATAGAGCTTCTCGATGCGTCCGCCCGCCGGCGGTGCGAGTTTCGCCCGGCGGCACGCCGCAACGGAACCTGCGCGCGTGTTGGCTACCGTGTTCTCCACGCGGCCGGTGTCGGCCTCAGCCACCACTACCGTCACCGGCTTGGGACGCGTCGCGTACCAGACGGCAGCGGAAACGCCGGCTGCGATGACCACCAGAATGCCGAACCGCGTCAGCAGTCGGCGCGTTCGGCCAGCCTCGTTGCGTGAATCAGCGGCGTTCATATTCCCCGCCCGTGCCGCGCTTCTTCAGCGGCGATTGAACCCGGTCACAAGTCTACGCGAGCACAACTCAGGCGCGCAACAGTCGCAGGAACCGTTTCCCTTGACAGGCATGACTGACATCATTTCATCTGTTAAATTACCGTCGCGTGGTATTCAAATACTCAACGAACGGCGCGCAGAAAGGCACGATGATGTCGTCAACAGCAACCGATAAGCCGATCCCGCCGCCGGTTTGCGCCGGGCCGGATCTGAATACGAAGAAACCGGATTTCACGCTGCCTCGGGGTGCAACGGATTGTCACGCCCATGTGTTCGGACCCAGCACCAGGTACGGATATGCGCCTGACCGCTTCTATTCTCCGCCGCCGGTGTTCCTGCAGGATTACCTCAACATGCTTTCGGTATTGGGGATCGACCGCGCTGTCCTGGTGCAGTCCATGATTCATGGCACCAATAACGGCGTCATCGTGGATGCCATTGCGGAATCGCAAGGCCGTCTGAAAGGCATCGCGCTGATCGGTGAGAATATATCCGACGCCGAACTGGAACGACTGGCTGCTTCGGGCATCCGCGGATTCCGGGCCAATCTGGTGGCCGGGATCGGTGTCCAGTTTGCCGCGGCAAAGAAACTGGCGGAGCGGGTAAAAGGGCTGGGGTGGCACGTACAGTTCCTGCTGGACATCGAGAATTTTCCCGACCTCGACCGGATCCTCGCGGATTTTCCCGTGGAGGTCGTGATCGACCACATGGGTCGGCCGGACCCTCGCCGCGGCGTCAACGCGCCTGGATTTCAGGCACTGATTCGCCTGCTGCGAAGCGGACGCGGCTGGTCAAAACTGTCAGCACCCTATCGGACCTCGACCGGGGCGTTCCCGTATACGGACATCACCCCTTTCGCGCAAGCATTGGTTGCCGCGGCACCGGACCGTCTGTTGTGGGGAACCGACTGGCCGCACGTGACGCTGGATTCGCCGATGCCGAACGACGGCGATTTATGCAGCCAGCTTGCAGTCTGGGCGCCCGATGCACATACGCGCCAGAAGATACTGGTCGATAATCCGCAGCGGCTTTACGGGTTCCGATAAGGTTACCAGCCCTCAATAGGACTTCGGCAAGCCCAGTACTTTCTCGGCGACGAAGCACAAAATCAGTTCGGGGCTGACCGGCGTGATGCGCGGAATCAATGCCTCGCGCAAAAAACGTTCGACGTGATATTCCTTCGCGTAGCCCATGCCCCCATGTGCCATGACGGCCGCCTCGCAGGCACGATAACCCGCTTCCCCGGCGAGATACTTCGCGGCATTCGCCTCGGCGCCGCAGGGCTTGCCGGCGTCGTAGAGGGACGCGGCTTTGAAGACCATGAGATTGGCCGCTTCCAGTTCCATCCAGCATCTGGCGAGCGGGTGCTGAATCGCCTGATTCTGTCCGATGGGACGGCCGAACACGATGCGCGTTTTCGCGTACTCGGCGGCGCGCTCCAGCGCGACGCGTCCGAGTCCGACGGCCTCCGCAGCGACCAGGATGCGCTCTGGATTGAAACCATGCAGGATATATTCGAACCCCCTGCCTTCTTCACCGACGCGGTCGGCCGCGGGAACGCGCAGGTTGTCGATAAAAAGCAGATTCGAGTCGACCGCGCTGCGGCCCATCTTCTCGATCTCCCGCACTTCCACCGCCTTGCGGTCGAGATCCGTGTAGAACAGCGTCAGGCCCTGGGTCGGCTTGCCGGCCTCCTCGATCGGGGTGGTGCGCGTGAGCAGCAATATCTTGTTGGCGACTTGCGCGGTCGAGGTCCAGATCTTGCGACCGGATACGACGTAGGCGTCGCCATCGCGCACCGCGCGCGTTTTCAGATGCGTGGTATCAAGACCGGTGTCCGGCTCCGTCACGCCGAAGCAGGCGCGATCGCGGCCGGCAATGAGCGGCGGCAGCCAGCGTTTTTTCTGGGCGTCGGTGCCGAATACGACGACCGGGTTGAGACTGAAGATATTCATGTGCACCGCGGAGGCGCCCGACATTCCGGCGCCGGACGCGGTGATGGTCTGCATCATGAGTGCCGCCTCGACGATACCGAGCCCGGCGCCGCCGTACTCCGCCGGCATCGCGATGCCGAGCCAACCGTCGCGCGCAAGCGCGGCATGAAAATCGTGCGGGAAGCTCCCTGCGCGGTCCTTCTGCAGCCAGTATTCAAGGTCGAATGCGGCGCACACCCTGGCGATCGCGCCGCGGATCGCTTCGTGCTCAGGCGTAAAATTGAAATCCATCCTGGTTCGGCCGGATATTTTCAGATCGCATTCCCGGCGGCGTGGCCTTCGGCCGTCGCGGCGAGGATCCCGCGCGCCGTAACGCAATCGCCGACGAGCCGCACGTCGATTCCCGCTGCGCGCAGCGGCGCGGCGAGCGCATCGTCAGGTGCGCGCGGCGTCGAGTAGGCAAGAAAAGCCACGTCCTCGATCACCCCGCCTTTGCCGGTGTAGACGTTGGCGTATTCGAGCACGCCGTCTTCGAAGCGCCCGGACCAGCGCGGCTCCGCGAACACGATCGTCTCGATCGATTTTTCGTGGATGCGGCGCACGATGCCCTGGCGCGTGACCAGCGCCGTATCCTGCGCGAACGACTCGCGCGGCGTGATCAGCACGACGCGATCAAAATGCGCATGCAGCAGCTCGGCGGCTGCGTAGGTGCCTTCGGTGTGGTCCATGTCGAATATCGCCGCGGTACCGGGCTGATGAGCGCTCAGTTGCGCGCGATGGCCAAGCAGCGCCAGCATCGCACTGCGCAAATCCGGAACGATTCCGGCGTCGCGTATCTCCCGCGGGAGCCAGCCCGGCGCGAGCATCCGCGCCCCGCTCGCGAGCACCACGACGTCAGGTTTGAGTGCGATCACATCGGCGGCGGCTGCCGTAACCCCCAGTTCGAAACGCGTGCCCGACCTCAACGCGGCGGCATGCTGATAATCGTAGATGCTGCTCAACGCTTCCCCGCCCGGCAGTAATGCTTGCAGCCGCGTTTTGCCGCCGATTTCGCCCGAAGCGCTGAAGACGGTCACTGCGTGTCCGCGCGCTGCGGCCACCCACGCAGCTTCCATGCCCGCAACGCCTGCGCCGACGACGACTACCCGGCTGCGAACCGGCGCCCGCTGCGGCCACCAGTCGGCTTCGTCCTGCGCTGCGACGCGCGGATTGTTGTCGCACGCAATCGGCCGGTGCTGCGTGACGATCGTGTCCCAACACGTGTTGCACGAGACGCAGTAACGGATATCGTGCGCCCGGCCGCGCGCGGCTTTCGCAAGCCACGCCGGGTCGGTGACGAGCGGGCGGCCGAGCGCGACGAACTCGGCGTCGCCGCGCTCGATGATGCGATCGGCTTCGGCAGGATCGGTGATGCGTCCCAGCGCGACGAGCGGCACTCCGGACACCGCCTGCCGCAACTCGCGAATGAGCGGCAGATAGGGCGCACGCGGCCCGTGGCCGTCAGGCACGTGGAGCTCGAGCGAGCGCGCGTGGCTGCCTTGCGCGAAACAGACATAGTCGACTTCGCGCGATTGTGTGAGCTGCGTTGCGATGCGTGCCGCTTCCGCCGGCCCGATGCCACCGGCGACGCCATCGTTGCCCGGAAGTTTGAGACCGACGATGAAATCACGGCCGCAAAGCGCGCGCAGCGCGGCTACCAGCCCGGCGATCAGGCGCGTGCGTCCTGCGAGATCGCCGCCGTACTGGTCGTGGCGGCGGTTCGACCATGGCGAAAGAAACTGATGCAACAAGTGGCCGTGGCCGGCGGAGATCTCGACGCCGCTCCAGCCGCAGCGCTGCAGGCGATGCGCCGACTGCGCGAAATCATCGATCAGCCGGCGGATCTCGTCGATTCCGAGCACGTGCGGAACCGTCCAGCTCAGATCATCGGGCAACGCGCATGCGCCGACGGCATCGGGATTGCGCCCCGGCGCGTGCCGCCCCCGGCCCGGGTCCTGCACCTGCGCGAGCAGCCGGCAGTCCTCGGATTCGACCGCGTCGGCCCAGCGTTTGAGTGCGTCGAGGTTATCGTCATTCCAGACGCGAACCCGGGAGGGAACCTTTTGATGCGGCGCCATGCCCAGCGGCTCGGTCACGATCAGCGCGGCGCCGCCCTTCGCGCGGTTCGCGTGATACTGGATGAGGCGGTCCGTCACGCGGCCGTTTTCGCCCATCAGCGTGCTCATCGACGCGTGCATGAGCCGGTTGCGCAGCCGCTTGCCCGCGAGGGTGAACGGCGCGAGCAGCGATGGATAGAGGGAATCCGTATTCATGCCTGCACGCAGTGCAGGCTCAGTCAGCCTTCGCTCCCGACGCTTTCACGATCGGCGCCCAACGTTTCGTCTCGGCAGCGAAAAACGCCGCAAACTGTTCAGGCGTGCCGCCGATCGGCTGCGCGCTCATCGTTTGCAGCCGCCCGCTCATCTCCGGCGACGCTAATCCCGCGACGATTTCGCGATTGAGCTGGTTCACGATTTCTTTCGGCATTCCGGCCGGCCCCATGACGCCCCACCACACCGAGACTTTGAAGTCGGGAAATCCTGCTTCCGCGAATGTCGGCACGTCCGGCAGCGCAGTCGAACGCCCGGCGCTTGCGACACCCAGCGCTTTCAGCTTGCCGGCCTTGATGTGCGGCAGGACACCCAGCTGGTTGCTGAACATGAGCGCGACCTGTCCGCCCATGAGGTCGATCATCACCTGGGCGCCGCCCTTGTATGGGACGTGCAGGAGATCGATGCCCGCGAAGGACTTGAACATTTCGCCGGCGAGATGTTCCGTCGTGCCGCTGCCGCCCGAGCCGTAGGTGAGCGCGCCGGGCTTCGCCTTCGCGAGCGCGATCAGTTGCCTGATGTCTTTCACCGGGAGGGAGGGGTTGGCAACCATCACTGAGGGCACGGAACCGATCAGCGCGATCGCGACCAGATCGCGCAGCGGGTCATACGGCATCTTCGAATACAGGCTCGAATTGATCGTGTTGGCCGGCGATGCCATCAACAGCGTGTAACCATCCGGCAGTGCCTTCGCGACGGTGTCCGAGGCGATGTTGCCTCCCGCGCCGGTCCTGTTATCGACGATGATCTGCTGGCCCAGGCGTTTGGTGAGTTCCTGCGCGGTTGCCCGCGCGATGATGTCGACGGCGCCGCCCGGTGCATACGGGACGACAAGCCTGACCGGTTTCGTGGGATAGGGCTGCGCGATTACGCTACTCGCGAAGGTTGCGATTGCTGCGGCTATACAGGCTACGCGCAGCGCAGCCGCGCGGCTGCGCGGCCCAGACCGGATCGAACGAGCTGCCATTGAAGTTTCTCCTCACTCAGATCACGAGGCGCCGCCGCAGATCGGCAATCTGGTCGTCGCCGTAGCCCAGCTCGTGCATGACCTCGCCCGTATGCTCGCCGCGCTCGGGTGTTGCGCTGCGGATTTCGCTCGGCGTGCGCGAAAGCACGAACGGCTGGCCAACGAGCTCGATATCGCCGAGCACGGGATGCGTGACCGGCACCGCCATGCCAAGGTGTTCGACCTGCGGATCCGCGAACACTTCGTTCATCTTGTAGATCGGGCCGCTGGCAACACTCGCTTTCTCGAACGCTTCCAGCCACTCGCGGCTCGGCTTGCGGCGCGTGAACTCCGCAATTTCCCGGTTGCATTCGGCGCGGTTTTTGGAACGCAGCGGAGGGGTCGCATATTCGGGCCTGGCAAGCAGCTCCTCCGCGCCGAGCGCCTTGCACAGCCGCTCCCACATAATCTGCGCACTGGCCGCGATGTTGATGTGGCCGTCGGCGGTCGGAAACACGCCGGTCGGAATCCCGGTGGGGTGATCGTTGCCCGCCTGCGGCGGCACTTCCTTCGCCACGAGCCAGCGCGCGGCCTGGAAGTCGAGCATGGCGATCATCGCCTGCAGCAGCGATACCTGCACCCACTGCCCTTCGCCCGAGACCTCGCGCTCCAGCAACGCGGTCAGGATTCCCATCGCGCAATAGTTGCCGGCGCTCGAATCGGAAACCGCGATCCCGGCGCGCACCGGACCCTGGCCCGGAATGCCGGTGATCGCCATCAGTCCGCCCATGCCCTGCGTGATCTGGTCGAAACCCGGGCGCCTGGCATACGGCCCGTCCTGGCCGAAACCGGAGATGCTCGCATAGATGAGCCGCGGATTGGTATTCCTGAGGGACTCGTAATCGATGCCGAGCCGGAATTTCACGTCCGGCCGGAAATTCTCCACCACCACGTCGGCGCGGTCGGTAAGTTTGCGGAAGACGGCGACGCCTTCCGGGTCCTTGAGGTTGAGCGTGATGCAGCGCTTGTTGCGATGCAGATTCTGAAAGTCCGGACCGTGCCGGTTGCCACCCCACCCGTCGCTGACATCGAGCCCTTCGGGCGTTTCGATCTTGATGACGTCAGCGCCCCAGTCGGCAAGCTGGCGCACGCAGGTCGGGCCCGAGCGCACGCGGGTGAGGTCGATCACGGTAAAGCGGGCGAGCGGCCCGCGGCGGGGTGTCTGAGTTGTCATGGTCATGGATTATTGTACACTGCCCGCATGACCGCAGTCACCGAGCATCCCGTCGACATGGCGCGCCAGCGTGAAGTGGTGCGTGCGCTGGCGGCTTTTCTGCCCGGGCGCGCCCTGCTGCACGACCGCGAGGACGCGCAGCCGTACGAGTGCGATGGACTCTCCGCTTACCGCCAGGTGCCGATGGTGGTCGCACTGCCGGAAACCGAAGAACAGGTCCAGCGCATTCTCAGGACCTGCTTTGCCCTGCGCGTGCCGGTGGTCGCGCGCGGCGCCGGCACCGGGCTGTCGGGCGGCGCGCTGCCGCTCGGCAACGGCGTGCTGCTGTCGCTCGCGCGCTTCATGCGCATCCTCGAAATCGACCCGGTTTCGCGCACGGCGCGGCTGCAGACCGGAGTGCGCAACCTCGCGATATCCGAGGCCGCCGCGCCGCACGGCCTTTACTACGCGCCCGATCCGTCGAGCCAGATCGCCTGCACCATCGGCGGCAATGTCGCCGAAAATTCAGGCGGCGTGCATTGCCTCAAGTACGGGCTGACGGTGCACAACATTCTCAAACTGCGCGCATTCACGATCGAGGGCGAGTTGCTGGAGATCGGCGGCGGCGGACTCGACGCGGCCGGCTATGACCTGCTCGCGCTGCTGACCGGCTCCGAAGGCATGCTGGCGGTGATCACCGAGATCACGGTCAAGCTGCTGCCGACGCCGGAATGCGCGCAGGTGGTAATGGCCGCGTTCGACGACATCGAAAAAGCGGCTGCCGCGGTCGCGAACGTAATCGCCGCCGGCATCGTCCCGGCGGGCCTTGAGATGATGGACCAGCCCGCGACGCGCGCAGTCGAGGAGTTCGTCCACGCCGGCTACCCGACTGACGTCGCGGGCATCCTGCTGTGCGAATCCGACGGCACGCGCGAGGAAGTCGCCGACGAGATCCGCCGCATCCAGGACGTGATGGAAGCCAGCGGCGCCATCCTGATCCGCACCTCGCACGATGAAGCCGACCGGCTCAGATTGTGGGCCGGACGCAAGGCCGCGTTTTCCGCGGTCGGGCGCATTTCGCCCGACTATTACTGCGTGGACGGCACGATACCGCGCAAGCGCGTGGGCGAGGTGCTGCGCGGCATCACTGAAATGGAAAAAACATACGGGCTGCGCTGCGCCAATGTGTTTCACGCCGGCGACGGCAATCTGCACCCGCTGATCCTCTACGACTCCAACTCGCCCGGCGAACTCGAACGCGCCGAAGCGTTCGGCGGCGAGATCCTCGAACTCTCGATCAAGGTCGGCGGCACCATTACCGGCGAGCACGGCGTCGGCGTCGAGAAGATCAATTACATGTGCCTGCAGTTCCGGCCTGCGGAACTCGCGGCCTTCCACGGCGTGAAAACCGCATTCGACGAGCACACGCTGCTCAATCCCGGCAAAGCGGTGCCCACGCTCGCGCGCTGCGCCGAGTTCGGGCGCATGCATGTGCATACCGGACAGGAGAAGTTTCCCGATCTGCCAAGGTTTTAGCCAACCCCGTGCAAGCCATCATCGACCAGCTGACCGCCACGATCCGCACTGCCGCTGCCAACAGGATGCCGCTGTGCATCCGCGGCGGCGGCAGCAAGGATTTTTATGGCGGTCCGCTGCGGGGCGACGCGTTCAACGTTGGCGCCTATCGCGGCATCGTCGACTACGATCCCACCGAGCTTGTGATCACGGCGCGGGCCGGCACGCCGCTTGCCGAAATCGAGGCCGTGCTGCGGGAGCAAGGCCAGATGCTCGCGTTCGAGCCGCCGCATTTTGGTAGCAATTCCACGCTGGGCGGCTGCATCGCGGCTGGATTGTCCGGTCCGCGCCGGCCTTATACCGGCGCGGCGCGCGATTTCGTGCTCGGCGTGCGGATGCTCGATGGCGCCGGCAACGATCTGCGTTTCGGCGGCCAGGTGATGAAGAACGTCGCCGGCTTCGACGTGTCGCGGCTGATGGCAGGCTCCCTCGGCACGCTCGGAGTGATCCTCGAAGTCTCGCTCAAGATGCTGCCACTGCCGGCCACGGAAACCACGTTGTGCCGCGCGCAAACGGCCGCCGAGGCAATTGCGCTCGTCAACGAATGGGCCGCTCGGCCGCTGCCGGTCAGCGCCACCGCCTGGACGGAGGGCAATCTCATGGTGCGCCTGTCGGGCGCGGCGGCCGCCGTCGATGCAGCGGCGAAAAAACTCGGCGGCGAGCGCATCCCCGCGGAAGCGGCCGCGCGTTTCTGGCAGGGTATCCGCGGGCACACCGACCCGTTCTTCAATGGCGGGCAGCCGCTCTGGCGGTTGTCGCTCAAATCCACGACCCCGCCGCTCAATCTGCCGGGCGCGCAACTGATCGAATGGGGCGGCGCCTTGCGCTGGCTCGCGACCGGCGCCGACGCCCGGACCGTACGCGCCGCGGCCGCGTTCGGCGGCGGTCACGCAACGCTGTTCCGCGGCGGCGACAAGTCTACGGGAGTTTTTCAACCGCTGCCGCCGGCGTTGCTGACGATCCATCGCAAACTCAAGCAAACTTTCGATCCCGCCGGCATTCTCAACCCCGGCCGTCTTTACGATTGGATGTGAGGCCATGGCCAACAACTTTCTCGAGCAACTCGTCGCCGAGTGGTACGAATACCAGGGTTATTTCGTGCGGCGCAATGTGCCGGTCGGCAAACGCACGCGGGGGGGCTACGAATGCGAACTCGACATCATCGCGTTCGACCCGGTCAAGCGGCACCTCGCGCATATCGAGCCGTCGATGGACGCGGAAAGCTGGGAGAAGCGCGAGCGCAGCTTCCGCAAAAAATTCGACGCCGGCCTCAAGCACATTCCCGGCCTGTTTCCGGGACTCGATCTGCCGGAGGAAATCGAACAGATCGCGATTTTCGCGTTTGCGAGCCGCGTCAACCACCCGACGCTCGCCGGCCGCAAAGTGCTGCTGGTGTCGGACCTGATGCGCGAAATCATGGAAGACCTGGGCGACAAGAAAATCGCCTCCGCGGCGGTCCCGGAACACCACCCGATCCTGCGCACGCTGCAGTTCGTGGTCGAATACCGCAAGAAAGTTTTCGACACGCTGCGCTGAGGGCATGCAAACCAATCTCGCCGATTTCATCAGGGACACGCCGGAAGGCCGGGAGGCCGAGGCGATCCTGCGCGCATGCGTGCACTGCGGATTTTGCACCGCCACCTGCCCGACCTATCAGCTGCTGGGCGATGAACTCGACGGGCCGCGCGGCCGTATCTACCTGATCAAGCAGGTGCTCGAAGGCGCATCGGCCACCGCCAAAACACAACTGCATCTCGACCGCTGCCTCAGCTGCCGCTCGTGCGAAACGACCTGTCCTTCGGGAGTGCGTTACGGCCGGCTGCTCGACATCGGACGCCCGATCGTCGATCGACAGGTCGGGCGCGGCGTGGTCGAGACGTTAGCCCGCAGGACGTTGCGTGCCGTAATTCCGGATCCGTCACGGTTTGCGCCGCTGCTCAGGCTCGGCCAGAGCACCCGGGCGCTGCTGCCCGCCGCACTCAAGCGCAAAGTGCCGCCATCGTCAAATGCAACGCCGTGGCCGACAGGCTCGCACGCGCGCAGGATGCTGGTGCTCGACGGCTGCGCGCAGCCGAGCCTCGCGCCCAACACCAACGCCGCCGCAGCACGCGTGCTCGACCGGCTCGGCATTACGCTCGTGCGCGCGCCGCGGGCCGGTTGCTGCGGCGCCGTGTCCTACCACCTCAATGCGCAGCACGAGGGTCTCGATTATATGCGGCGCAACATCGATGCCTGGTGGCCGCACATCGAGCGCGGCGCGGAGGCGATCGTGATGACTGCGAGCGGCTGCGCAACCCTGGTCGCTGAATACGGACACCTGCTCGCGGGCGATCCCGCCTACGCTGAAAAAGCCCGACGCGTGTCAGCGCTCATGAAGGACATCAGCGAAGTCATCGCCGCGGAAAAAGACAAAATCAAGGCATGGGTGAAATCATCCTTCATCCCCCATCCTTCATCCTTCGCGTTTCACGCGCCCTGCAGCCTTCAGCACGGCCTCAAAATGAAAGGCAAAGTCGAGGCACTGCTCGCGGACCTGGGATTCGAGCTGACGGTGGTGCCGGACGCGCACCTGTGTTGCGGCTCGGCGGGCACTTATTCGATTCTGCAGCCCGAACTGTCACGGCAACTGCTGCAAAACAAAATCACGGCGCTGACCTCGGGTGCGCCGGCCGCGATCATCACCGCCAACGTCGGCTGCCAGTCGCACCTGCAAACCGCGACCGCGCTGCCGGTCATGCACTGGATCGAAGCGCTCGATGCGCGCGTGATGCGGAATTCGCAAAGTGGCAGTCGCGCCCAGACCGACTTGAATCAAGTAAACTACCCCACGTCAACTGATACCGAAAGTTGAGATGGGCCACATGCGCATGAGTCCGACAACGTTTCTCGAGCAGTCGCACGGCGGGAATGGGCGGCATCCCGGCGGAAGCCCCGGGCCTGAACGCGGGCGCTCCGCCCTGATACTCATCGTCGACGACCACCGGACCAATCGCTTCCTGCTGCAGGAAGTCCTGAAGGGCCAGGGCTACCGGGTCGCGACGGCCGGCAATGGGGCCGAGGCGCTGCAGGAGGCGCGGCAGAATCCGCCTGACCTGATCGTCACGGACATCCTGATGCCGGTGATGGACGGATTCTCGTTGTGCTGGGAGTGGAAGCACGACGAGCGCCTGAAGCGGATTCCGTTCATTTGTTATACCGGGACCTACACCGATGAGCGGAACCGGCAGTTCGCGCTCGAGCTTGGCGCCGAGCGGTTCGTTATCAACACGGGGAACCCCGAAGATCTGGTGAAAGTCGTCCGCGAGGTTCTGGAGTCGTCCCGGCGCGGCGCTCTGGCGGTCGTGCCCCCGCCGGTGGCGGAAAACACGGCATATCTCAGGCAGCACAACGAATTGCTGGCCCGCAAGCTGGACGACAAAATGCGGCAACTGGAACAGGCCCATCGCGGACTGCAGCGCGACATTGGCGCGCGCATCCACGCGGAGAAGGCCAACGCGCAGCTCGCCGCCATCATCGAATCGTCGGATGACGCGATCATCAGCCGCGCGCTCGACGGCACCATCCTCACCTGGAACGCAGGCGCCGAGAGCCTGTTCGGATGGACCGCCGCGGAAGCCATCGGCCGCAACATCTCACTGATCGTCCCGCTCGAACTGGAGCAGGAAACGGCCCCTATGCGGGCGAAAGTGCATGCCGGCCGGCCGCTGACGGCGCGCGATACGGTGCGCCTCGCCAAGGACGGCCGGCGCATCGATGTGTCGGTTACGCCGTCCCCGATCAAAAACGAACGCGGCGAAACAACCGGTGTTTCGCTCATCATCCAGGACATCAGCGAGCGCCGCCGGCAGGAGCAGAAGATCGCCAGATTGAGCCGCATCCACGCGGTTTTGAGCGGAATCAATTCCGTTATCATACGGGTGCGCGACCGCGGGGAATTGTTGCAGGAGGCCTGCCACATCGCGGTCGAGCACGGGGGCTTCGGTATCGCATGGATCAGCGAGCTCGACCCGGCAACGCTGGATGTCACGCGGGTTGCCTGGGCAGCAAGCGATGCCGGCGAGCCACTGGGCGGCTCGAAGTCCAGCGCACGCGCCGATATCCCCGCGGGCCAAGGCGTCATCGGACGCGCCATCCGGGAGAAAACACCCGCGGTCTGCAACGACATTGCAACCGAACTCGAGGCTGGAAGCGGCAACCGGGGACGAGCGATTCAGCGGGGCTATCGTGCCATTATTTGTTTGCCTCTGTTGGTGGAAGGCACCGTCTGGGGAACGCTCACGCTGTACGCAAAGGAGCCTGATTATTTCACCGACGACGAGGTGAAACTGCTCAGCGACCTGGCCGGAAACATATCGTTTGCACTGGAACTCCTTCACACGCAGGAAAAGCTCGATTACCTCGCGTACCATGACGCGCTGACCGGCCTGCCCAACCGGGCGCTTTTTGACGACCGTCTGACGCAACAAATTCGCATTGCGAGCCGCGACCACAGCATTGTGGCGCTCGCGCTGGTTGACCTCGAGCGATTCCAGATCATCAACGACACCTTCGGCGGAAACGCGGCCGACCGCCTGCTCAAACTCGTCGCGGAGCGCCTGGTCGGCGTCATGTTCGATCGCGACAGCCTGGCGCGGGTCCACGCCGACGTTTTTGCCGTCCTGCTTTCCGGAATCGCGGACGAAGCAGGCGTTGCCCGCATCGTGGAAGAAAAACTCATGGGTTGCCTGGTCCCGCCGTTCGCGTTGGAGGGGCAGGAACTGCGCGTCTCGGCGCGGGCGGGGGTGGCCTTGTTTCCCGGCGATGCCACGATACCGGATGCGCTGTTCAGCGATGCCGAGGCGGCGCTGAATCAGGCCAAGACGTCGGGCGAGCGCTATCTTTTTTACGCGCCGCAGATGAATGCGCGGGTCGCCGGGAGGCTCAAGCTCGAAAACAAGCTGCGGCTGGCCGCCGAGCGCAACGAATTCGTGCTTTATTACCAGCCCAAGATCGATCTGCACGATCAACGCGTCACGGGACTCGAAGCGCTGATCCGGTGGAACGATCCCGACCAGGGACTCGTGCCGCCCGCACTGTTCATCCCGGTGCTCGAAGAAACCGGCATGATCGTCGAGGTGGGCGCATGGGTAATGAAACAGGCGGTGGCGCAGCATACCGAGTGGCAGGCGGCGGGGTTGCAGCCGCCGCGCATCGCGGTCAACGTGTCGCCGCTGCAACTGAAACGGAAGGATTTCGTCGCCACGATGGAACAAGCCATTGCAACGGCCGGCGATGCCGGGCACGGCCTGGACCTCGAAATCACCGAAAGCATGATCATGGAAGACGTCGAGGCCAGCATTGAGAAGCTCAGGGCCGTGAGGGCGTTGGGAGTGGAAATCGCGATCGACGACTTCGGGACGGGCTATTCGTCGCTGCAATACCTCGCGCGCCTGCCGATCAGCGCATTGAAGATCGACCGCGCTTTCGTGCAGAACATGACCACCAGTGCGAATGACCTCACTTTGGTGGCGACCATCATCTCGCTCGCGCACAACCTGGATCTCAAGGTGATCGCCGAAGGCGTGGAAACCGAAACGCAGGCCAGCTATCTGCGGCTGCACAAATGCGATCAGGTCCAGGGTTTTCTCTACAGCAAACCGGTGCCGGCCGCGCAGGTGCCAGCGATGCTCGGGAACGTCGGGAAACCCGTTGCCTGACCGGCCGCTCACGCACTGGATTGAAGCGCTTGACGCACGCCTGGCTTGACGCGCAGGCTGCACCCGCCACCGCGCAACGCTTCTCGCTCGTGCGCGGGGCCGCGGCCAGCGAACTAGAACTCGAAACCCGGCCCATCGCGGTTTATCGCGGCGAATTCTGGACCTCGCGCCAGCGGCAGGCGGCGCGCATCCACGAAATTTCCTACCGCGCATGCTTCAAACCCCAGCTGCCCGCGTATTTCATCGATCGCCTGAGCAAACCGGGCGACGTGGTGTACGATCCGTTCAGCGGGCGCGGCACGACGACGATCGAAGCGGCGCTGCGCGGCCGGCGGGTGATCGACAACGACATCAACCCGTTGAGTGCGCTCCTTACGCGGCCGCGGCTCGAAGCACCGGCGCTGGATGAAATCAGGGCGCGTCTCGCGGAAATTCCGTTGCACGCAAATCGCGGCGCCCTCCCCGACCTCTCGATGTTCTATCAGCGCGATACGCTGCGCGAAATCGCAGCGCTGCGCAATTACCTGCGGCGGCGGCGGTCAAGCGGAAGCGAAGACGCAGTTGACCGCTGGCTCCGCATGGTCGCGACCAATCGCCTGACGGGGCATTCGCCCGGTTTTTTTTCGGTCTACACGCTGCCGCCGAACCAGGCGGCATCGGCAGATAACCAGATCAAGATCAACCGCAAGCTCAAACAGCAGCCCGAGTATCGTGACACGCGGGCGATCATTCTCAAGAAATCGCGCCAGCTCCAGCGTAACCTGGGCGCGGACGAGCGTGCGCGGCTGCACTCGGCTGCGGCCAGCGCACGATTCCTGACCAAACCGGCAGATAAGACCAAAGAGATACCTGCGGGGTCGGTTCAACTCACCGTAACCTCGCCGCCGTTTCTCGACGTCGTTCAGTACGCCAGCGACAACTGGCTGCGCTGCTGGTTCAACGCACTCGATGCGGATGGCATCGCGAAGCGCATCACGATGTCCAAAACGATAGCCGCATGGAGCGCGAAGATGGGGCGCGTGTTCGTGGAACTCTACCGCGTTACCCGGCGCGGCGGCTGGGTCGCCTTCGAGGTCGGCGAAGTGCGGAAAGGAAAAATCCGGCTTGAAGAGCACGTCGTTCCACTCGGCATCGCTGCCGGCTTCGCCTGTGAAGCGGTCCTGATCAACGAGCAGCGCTTCACCAAGACCGCGAACATCTGGGGCGTCGACAATAACGAACTCGGAACCAATACCAACCGCATCGTGGTTTTCCACAAACCGCGCTAAGATGTTCGGTGAACTACCCTCGCCTAAAGGCGAGGGGTTTGCAGATCCCCTATCGGGGATTCTAATAACGCCTTTTATTTCTTCCTTCGTTTCCGTCCAGGTTTGATGACCATTCCAACTCGACGCGCCTCAAGCAGCCGACGCGTCCTCGTCATTTCTTCGGCGAGCGCCGTTTCGTCGGGAAGCGTCATCCGGTACTCGGCGGCGACCACCTTGTTCGGCAGCCCTTCCAGCGCGTAGTGGGCCACGACTGCGTCCTTGCGGGCACAGAGGATGAGGCCCACGGGCGGATTCTCGCCGGGGAGCGTCCAGTGCTCGCGGGCGTAGTTCAAATACAGGTGCATCTGCCCGGCGTCAGCGTGGGTGAATTCCGTAAGCTTAAGGTCGATGATGAAAAGACACCGCAGGCGCCGATGAAACAGCAAAAGGTCCACCCGGTACCACGCGTCACCAACCCGCAGCCGCCGCTGCCGGCCGATGAAAGCGAAATCCCCGCCGAGTTCGAGCAGGAACTGTTCGAGCCGGCGAATCAGCGCCTCTTCCAGTTCGGTCTCGGAATACTCGTCCTTTAGCCCGAGGAATTCGAGGACATAGGGATCCTTGATTGCCTCCTCAGGGATCACCACGTCCCCAGGCAGGGCGATTTCGCCTTTCCTCAGCATCGCCGCCTTGTTGCGTGAGAGCAGCGCGCGCTGGTAGAACAAGCTGTCGATCTGGCGGTTAAGCTGTCGGATCGTCCAGCCTCCACGCAACGCCTCCGCTTCGTAGAACTCCCGCTCCTGCTCACTCCGGCACTGTCGAATGAGGCGCACGTAGTGCGACCAGGAAAGTGGAAAGACACCGGCGAGATTCTCGATGGACAATTCCCGAGACAGTGTCTCGGATTTCACGATCGTGGATGACCCTATAGATTTCCGAGACAGCATCTCGGAAATCTTTTCCGGCGGATATGCCACGTAGAATAAGCGCATCTGTTCGAGGTTGTCGGCGCTGAACCCGCGCCCGAAGCGCTTCGTCAAATCCGCGGCCAGACGCTCGATCAACCGCTCGCCATATTCGGCGCGGCGCTTTCCGCCCTGCTCCGCCTCGACGATGCGCCGACCGATCTCCCAGTACGTGGCAGTCATCAGCGCGTTGAGCGCTCGCGCCGAGGCCCGGCGCGCGGAGTCGAGCAACTCAACGATGCCAGCGTGGATGCCGGCGTAGCCGGAAACAACCGTGGGGGCTGTGTCCACGGGAGCGCTACGCTTCATGGTGCTCGCTACACGGTCGCCCGGAGAACTGCTGACTGGTTCCGGCTAAACGTGTCTCCTCTTGCGGATCCGCGTGTTCGCTGGCTCCCGTCGTCGGAAGGGACGGCATCGTTACAGGCCGTTCATCTTTAGGAATGCCATGGATAAACCTTACGGGTATCTTTGACGTTTACATAGCATAATCTTGCATATGTCACTATGCAAACCATGCAGAGGGTCAGAGACGCAATGACGCTACGGCCATTGCCAAGACCGCGAGCATTTGGGGCGTCGACAATAACCAGCTCGGAACCAATACCAACCGCATCGTGGTGTTCCACAAAATGCGTTAGCCGGCCGGTACCAACACCAGCGCCAGTGTGGTGTTCCGAAGTTAGGATATGAAAAAATAGCGCTATACGCCTCGTACCGCACTGCCGTAGCGCGCAAGCGCCGCATCGCGCGTATCCAACAGAAGTCTCACTTGCCGGCGCGTCCCTCGAAGAACGCCAGCAACTCATCGGGCAGCGGCACGTCGAAGTCATCCGGGTAGCGAAGCTTTCCTTTCAGCACCCCGAACTTCACTTTGCGGGATGCGTCGAGCGGCACCAGCTTCGCGCGCGGAACGCCGTTCTTCGCGATCACGATCTCGACGCCTCCGGCAACCTCTTCGACTAGGCGCGAGAGGTGGGTTTTCGCCTTTTGGATATTGACGATGTCCATTGGTTTGGCCTCCAGTGCTTAGTTTACTTGAATCAAGGCATGCACCCGGTCACGATGTTGGCCGGATAATACGCCGGACCGGATTGAGAGTATTTTCTTGACACCCACCGCCAGCGACGGGTACTTTAGCCAAGCCCCGCGAGCCGGACGCGCATCCCGCCACAGGCAGATCCCGACCCTTCCGAAGAGAGCAGTGATGAACTACGATCAATACCAGTACATCAAGGTGGAGAAAAAAGGCCGGGTGGCAGTCGTCACGCTCAACCGGCCGGACAACCGCAACGCGCTGCACATGGACGCGCACGCGGAACTCGAGCGAATTTGGAGCGACCTGGCGCAGGATGAAGAGGTCTTTGCCATCGTCCTGACGGGCGCCGGGAAGACATTCTCCGCGGGCGGCGACATCAAGGCCATGGTGGCCCGGGCCGGCACCGTCGAGGGCTTCAAATACACCCTGAAAGTTCCCGCCGCCACGCGGCGCATGTTCCAGAACATTCTCGACGTCCCGCAGCCGATTCTCGCCGCGGTCAATGGTGATGCGGTGGGCCTGGGCGCAACCCTGGTGCTGTTCTCCGACATCTCGATCATCGCCGAGAACGCGAAATTCGGCGACACCCACACCAAGGTGGGTCTGGTGGCGGGCGATGGCGGAACGGCAATCTGGCCGCTGCTGATCGGGCCGGCGCGGGCCAAGGAATTCCTGATGCGCAGCCTCATCATCAGCGGAGCCGAGGCGCAGCGCATGAACCTGATCAATTACGCTCTGCCGGCCGGGCAGGTGCTGCCCAAGGCAATGGAAATCGCCGAGGAACTCGCGCTGATGCCGATCTGGGCGGTGCGCTGGACCAAGCTCTCGGTCAACAAATGGCTGAAGGAACAGCTCAACCTCATCCTCGATGCCTCCGTGGCGTTCGAGATGCTGTCGATGAACTCCCACGACCACGCCGAGGCGGCCCGCGCATTCGCCGAGAAGCGCAAGCCGGATTTCAAGGGGTATTGAGGTATTTCACCTCTGCTGATAAGAAGCCATGGATTTCCGGTTTACTGAAGAGCAGAACATCCTGCGCGAGAGCGTGCGCAGGATGATGGACAAGGTCGCCACACCCGAATACATCCGGCACCACGACCGCGAGCACAGCTTCCCCCACGAGCTCTACGACGCGTGGGTCGGGATGGGGCTGCTCGGCATGCCGTTCCCCGAAGAATACGGCGGGCTCGGGGGCAATGCGATCGACATGATGATCATCGCCGAGGAGATCTCCCGGAAGGGCTACGATTTCTATGCCTCCTACGCGGCGGGCGTGTTTACCGCGCATACCATTTTGAAAAAAGCCTCCCCGGAGCAGAAGCGCCGCTGGTTGCCGCGATTTTTCTCCGGCGAGATCAAGCTCTCGACTTCGATCTCGGAGCCGGGCGCGGGCTCGGACGCCGGCGCGATGCGCACCAGCGCCAGGCGCGATGGCGATCACTGGGTCATCAACGGCCAGAAACTGTGGGCGACCGGAGCCGGGGTCAAAGGCAACGTCATCAGCGTGTACGTGAAGACCGATACCCAGGCGCACTACCGCCAGGGCCTGTCGCTGTTCCTGGTCGATAACGACACGCGCGGCATCGACCTTCGCAAGCTCGAGATGCTCGGCCGCGGCAGCGTCGGGACCTATGAGATTTTTTTCAACGACGTCAGGGTGCCGCACGAGCGGCTGATCGGCGGCGAGAACAACGGCTGGGAATGCATGCTCTCCGGCCTGCAGTACGAGCGCCTGACTTCGGCCGCGGGTTACTACGGCTGTTCGCAGACGGTGATCGACACCGCTTTGCAGTATGCCAAGGACCGCAAGCAGTTCGGGCGCGCCATCGGCACCAATCAGGCGATCGCGCACCTGTTCGCCGACATGCAGACCGAGGCCGATGCCGCGCGCCTGCTGACCTGGCGCGCAGCCTGGATGATCGCCAATGGCGAGGACGCCTTGCGCGAGATCACCATGGCCAAGCTGCTGGGCTCGGAAACCTTCGTCAAGGTGGCCGCCTCCGCGATGCAGATCATGGGCGGCTACGGCTACAACATGGAATTCGACATGCAGCGCCTGTTCCGGGACTCGCGCAGCGTCACGATTGGCGCCGGCACCTCGCAAATGCAGCGCAACCTGATTGCAAGCCTGATGGGTTTGAAGGTCCAGTAGGCGGTTCAAAGGAGAACAATTCATGAGGTTGATCAATATCGGGCCGTACGGCAACGCCAAATCGGCCAATAAAGACACCGCGGGCAAGCCCATCATCGAGGAACTCATCGACAACATGCGCAGACGGGGGCAGTTGAAAGGGGTCGAGATCGACACCGATACGGGAACGACCATACCGGCGAAGGACGGCCGCGATGATGACGTGCTCGCGCAGATCAACGTCGGCGTGATCGAAAAAATCCGCGAGTACTCGGCCATGAACAAATACGACGCGATCGTCTGCCGGGGCAGTCTGGAACCGGGATTTCATGCCGGCCGCCAGATTTCGAAAATTCCGGTTGCTTTCGCGTTGCATTCCGCCGTTCACGTTGCGTCCCTGATCGGCGACAGGTTTTCGCTTCTGGATGTGACGGATCCCCTCGCGCATATCGCCCGGCGCCACGTGGAAGAGTACGGCTTCGGCCACAAGCTGGTGAGCGTCAGACGAGTGGATTGTTCGTCCCTCGCGATGGGCTCGCTGCTCTACTCGCGAAAAAAAGCGGACCGGGCCAATGATCCCCAGGTGAAGGAACTTCTGGATGTGGCGATGGTGCAGTGCGTGGCGGCCATCGAAAAGGACAGGGCGGACACGATCATCATCGGCTGCATCCCGCTGCAATACCTGGAAGACGAGATCAGGCAGCGGCTCGACGCGGCCGGTTACGGCGAAATACAGCTCATTTGCGAATTCGCCGCGGCCGTGGAAATGGCGCAGGTCATGGTGAATATGAAAGTGACGCAGGCCCCCCGCGCCTTTCCCGGCGACGATTTGAGAGCGAAACCCGAGTACCGGTAGGGACGAACGGTTGGTGGCGCGCTCTGGCGGGCGCGGATTTTTCGCGCCACACCGTTGGCACGAGCTGGCGTAGGGCGCAGATTTATCGCGCCATCGATCCGGCGAAAACCGTTCGGTGCATGCGGCGCATACGGCGCATACGGCGCGCTGAAGCTGCGCCCTACAGCTGCGCCCTACAGCTGCGCCCTACAATCACATCAGATGATTTTCCGCGACCGGAGTTCGGCGATGCGCTGTCCGTCGAGTCCCAGCTCGAGCAGTATCTCGTCCGAATGCTCGCCCATCGCCGGCGGAGGCAGAAAACCCGATTCGTTGTCGCCATCGAAACGCACGGGCCGGTTCACGCCGCGCACCTTGCCATGCACCGGATGCTCGACCTCGTTGAAGGTGCCGAGATGGCGGACCTGGGGATCGGCTTCGAGTTCGGCCAGCAAACGCTCCGCGGCGAACGGCACGTCGTTCGCCTCGAGCAGAGGAATCCAGTGGTCGCGGTCCTTCGTCGCAAATACCGCGGCGAGTTCGCGGCCTATTTCCTCATAGTGCTCGACCTTCGCTTCGCGGGTGGCGTAGCGCGTGAGCAGGTCCGGCCGTCCGACCGCCTTCGCGAGCCCCTGCCAGAACTTGTCCGGAGAAGACATGTGCAGGCCGATGCGCTTGCCATCGCGACAGCGCAGGATGTAGGCCTGAGAGGCCGCGCCGCGAAAATAAAAAGGCTGGTCCTCGCCAAGAATCAGGTAATGGGCAAGCGGCTCCACCAGAAACGCCATCGCCGCTTCGATCATGTTGACCTCGACGCGGCGCCCCTTGCCGGTGCGGCTGCGTTCGTGCAGTGCCCCGAGCACGCCGAGGCAGGCAAAAATTCCGGTCAGCGAATCGGCCATGGCCGGCCCGGCGATACGCGGGTCGTCGGTCTGGTGGTAACGCGACAGGAGACCCGAAAGGGCTTGCCCGACGCCGTCGTAAGCGGGACGCTTCGCATAAGGACCGTCGGCGCCGTAGCCCGTAATCGAGCAATAGATGAGCCGCGGATTCAATGCCTGCAACTGCGCCGCGCCGATTCCCAGTTTGTTCTCCACACCCGGACGAACGTTGATGACCAGGACGTCGGCTTTCTGCACCAGAAGGCGCAGCACTTCGACGCCATCAGGTTGAGTGTAATCCAGCGTCAAACCGCGCTTGTTGCGGTTGTAGGCGAGGAAAAAAGGGCTGTTGCGGGTTGAGGTATGGAATCGAAACGGGTCGCCAGCGCCGGGCCGTTCCACCTTGATGACCCCGGCGCCCATCTCGGCGAGCAGCATCGCGGCGTAGGGCGCGGTGATGTAGCTGCCCAGATCAAGCACGCGGATTCCGTCGAGCACCTTGATCATGCGTTTTCCGCCCGCGCGATCACCACCGGATGCCGGCCCCGTTCAAGCTGCGGGCACGCCGGCGCGGACCATGGACTGAAGCTGAGTCGCAACCTCACGCGATAACGGCTTCGGACGGCGCGTTGCTGGATCGAGCAGCACCATCACCGCTTCCGCCACCGCCGCGCATTTGCCGTCGTTGAACAGCGCCTGTCCGAACGTAACCGAACTGCGGCCCACGCGCCGGATCAACGTGCCGCATTCGACTTCACCCGGATGGTGCATCTCGCGCAGATATTCGATGGTGATCCGGACCAGCGCCAGCGGCATGTCCCGCGCGCCCTTGGGACGCACGTGACGCTGGATGAAGTCATAGCGGCCATTGGTGAACAGCACCGCATGGACCGCGTTGTTGACGTGGCCCTGATAATCGAGGTCGGAAAGCCGCAAGGTGTCGGTGTTCCAGTCCGCGAAGTTCGCGCGGGCGGCGAGCGCATGCCGCAGTTCGCGGTCCTGCCCGGGTGTTGCCATCACGCGATTTCAGTCTTTCTGGTAGGTGCCGATCAGCTCGAATTTTTCGAGCACGTGGCCCTGCATCGCTGTTTCGAGCTGCGCCTTGGTCGGGCGATTCAGGTCCGGCAGCACGGTGTCAAGCGCGTAGAGCTTGTGGAAATAGCGGTGCCGGCCGATCGGCGGGCACGGTCCGCCATAGCCGGCGCGCTTCCAGTCGTTGAGTCCATCGAGCGCGCCTTTCGGCATTTCGTCCGGCTTGATCCCCGCCTTGAGTCCGGCCGCGCCGGGAGGAATGTTGTAGAGCACCCAGTGCACCCACGTCAGCTTCGGCGCCGCCGGATCGGGTGCATCAGGGTCATCGACGATCAATACCAGGCTTTTGGTTGCGTTCGGCAGCCCGCTCCACGCCAGAGGCACCGAAATATCCGATCCCTGGCAGGTGTACTGCTTCGGGATCGCGCTGTTATGCGTGAATGCGGATGAGGTCAGTGCCAGTGCCATCAGGATCTCCAGAATAATCTACAGCTGCGCGAGCATCTTCTCGGCGCTGCTCACTTCGAACTTGCCCGGGGCTTCAAGATTGAACGCCTTGACGACCCCGTCATCGACCCGCATCGAATAGCGCTGCGAGCGCACACCCATGCCGCGCGCGATCAGGTCGAGCTCGACCCCGAGCGCCCGGGTGAACTCGGCGCTGCCGTCACCCAGCATGCGCACCCTGCCAATCGCCTTGAGATCCTTGCCCCATGCCGCCATCACCATCGCATCGTTGACGGAAACGCACCAGATTTCGTCGATGCCTTGCGCCTTGATCCTGTCAGCTTCCTGCACGAACCCGGGCAGGTGTGAGGCACTTCAGGTTCGCGTGTAGGCGCCAGGCAGACCGAATATCACGATGCGCTTGCCTTTGGTCGCCGCCGAAACTTTGATCGCGTCCGGTCCGGTCGGGCACCCGTGGGTGTATTCGACCGGCAGTTCCCACAACGTGCCATCCGGCAGCTTGTCGCCAACTTTGATCGTCATCGCATTCTCCTTGAGCAGTTCATCGGGTTTAACGAACGTGATAGTATAACAACTGCAGCAACGTCAGGGATGCGGGCGCGGGCGAATCAGCCCGGTGAGTCCGCCGATTTCCTCACTTGCGGTTCCAGTCCGGGAACAACCCATCCCGCGCGCCAGGGAGACGCGCCGCATGCCGATCGACCATGAAAAGCTGATCAACTGGAAAATTCCGGAAGTTGCGCAGCAGTTCACCCGGCGCGACACCATCCTCTACGCGCTCGGTGTCGGTCTCGGCGCCGATCCGTGCGACGCAAACGAGCTCAGGTTCGTCTACGAGCCGGACCTGCAGGCGCTGCCGACGATGGCGATTATCCTCGGCTATCCCGGGCCCTGGCATGCGCATCCCGACACCGGCATCACGCGCAGCCACGTGGTGCATGGCGAACAGAGTTTCGTGATTCAGCGGCCGCTGCCGGTCGAAGGCGAAATCGTCGGACTTACCCGGGTTGCCGGCGTCGTCGATAAAGGCAAGGACAAAGGCGCGCTGGTGATGACCGAGTGCACGGTGCGCGACAAAGCGAGCGGCCATACGCTCTGCACGCTGACTTCGACCACCTTCTGCCGCGCCGACGGCGGCTTCGGCGGGCCGGCGGGCCCGGCCAAAACGCCGCACCCGATTCCCGCGGCGCCCCCGGATGCGGTATGCGACCTGCCGACGCTGCCGCAGGCGGCATTGATCTATCGCCTCTCGGGCGATTACAACCCGCTGCACGCCGATCCTGCCGCCGCGCAGAAAGCGGGCTACCCGCGACCGATCCTGCACGGCCGCTGCACCTTCAGCATCGCCGGTCACGCCATCCTCAAAACCTGCTGCGGCTACGACCCGGCGCGCTTCAGGAGCATGGCAGGCCGTTTCTCGTCCCCGGTCTATCCCGGCGAAACCATCCGCACCGAAATCTGGCGCAGCGGCAGCATCGTGTCGTTCCGCTCGACGGTGCCCGCGCGCGGGGTGACCGTATTGAACAACGGCCGCGCGGAGATAATTTCATGAGACCTGCCGCAAAGTTTTTGATGAGTAACGTTATGATCAGGAGAATATCGTGACACCAGGAAAAATGGTCGAAGGTAAAGTCGTCATCGTCACCGGCGCCGGGCGCGGCATCGGGCGCGCGATCGCGATGCTGATGGCGCAGCACGGAGCCAGGGTCGTGGTGAACGACATCGGCGTCTCGCTGGCGGGCGAAGGCGGCGATCAGACGCCGGCCCAGGAAGTCGTCAACGAAATCGTGAAGTCCGGCGGCGTGGCGGCGGCCAACTGCGACAGCGTCGCCGATTTCGGCAGCGCGGCGAAGATCGTGCAGTGCGCACTCGACAATTTCGGCCGCATCGACTGCGTGGTCAACAATGCCGGCATCCTGCGCGACGTGATTTTCCACAAGATGACGGAGCAGGACTGGGACGCGGTCATCGGCGTCATGCTGAAAGGCGCGTTCAACATGAGCCGCCACGCCGCGGACCATTTCCGCAAGCAGGAAGCGGGCGCTTTCGTGCACATGACCTCGACTTCGGGGCTGATCGGCGCAATGGGCCAGGCCAATTACAGCGCCGCCAAGCTCGGCATGGTCGGATTGTCGAAATCGATTGCGGTCGACATGCAGCGTTTCAACGTGCGCTCGAACTGCATCGCGCCGGTGGCGTGGACGAGGATGACGGCATCGATTCCCGCCAAGGACCCCGCATCAGCCAGGCGCGTCGCGCAGCGCCAGCAGGTAACGCCCGAGCACAATGCGCCGCTCGCGGTATTCCTTGCCAGCGACGCGGCGAAAGACGTGACCGGCCAGATATTTTCGACGCGCAAGAACGAAATTTTCCTGATGAGCCAGCCGCGGCCGCTGCGCGGCGTGCATCGCAGCGAGGGCTGGACGCCCGAGGCCTGCGCCGAGCATCTGTATCCGGCGCTGAAAAGCTGGTTCTTCCCGCTCGATCGCACGGTAAACGTTTTTTCGTGGGACCCGATCTGACGCAGCACACCGCTCAAAGCGACGCCGCGTGGCTCACCGAACTGTGCCTGAGCCGCATCGGCTTCGTCTCCATCTTCACCACCTACTCCGCGGCGCTGCCGCTGCTGAAAGCCGACTGGAACATGTCGGCAAGCCAGGCCGGCATGGTGCAATCGGCATGGCACGTCGGCTATCTCATTTCGCTGTTCGCGATCGGCTTTGCCACCGACCGTCACGGCGCCAAGCGCACTTTTCTCGCCGGCAGCATCCTCGCCAGCATCAGCGCGCTGGCGTTCGCGTTTTTTGCCGACAGCTTTGTCTCCGGGCTGTTGCTCTACGGATTGACGGGGGTATGCTCGGGCGCCTCCTATACGCCGGGACTGACGCTGATTTCCGAACGCTTCGCCGCGCAGCAGCGCGGCCGCGCGATGGGCTGGTATCTCGCCACGGCATCGCTCGGCTACGGCATCTCACTGATCCTGAGCGGCCTGCTGATGCCGTATATCGGCTGGCGCGGCGCGTTTATCGTAACCGCGTGCGGACCGCTCGCCGGTGCGCTGATCTCGTTCTGGGCGCTGCGCGCGACACCCAACGTAATTCATGCGCGCGGCGCCGGGCACACCAGCGTTTTCGCGCTGTTCGAGGTATGGCGCAACAAGCCGGCGATGCTGCTGATCTGGGCGTACGTATTCCATTCGTGGGAATTGCTCGGAATGTGGGCGTGGCTGCCCGCCTACCTCGCGGTGTCGGTCACGCACGGCGGCGGCATGACGGCGCAGGCCGCCGGCATCGGCGCCATGCTGACTGCGCTCACCTATATCACCAGCATGGGCGGCAGCATCTACGGCGGCGCGTTCTCCGACCGCTGGGGCCGCACGCGCGTCATCCTGTGGGGCTCATGCCTGAGCCTCGTCTGCTCGTTCGCATTCGGCTGGATGATGGCGTTGCCGCTGTGGCTGCTGGTCGCAGTCGCCGCGTTCTACAACATCACCGCAATCGCGGACTCCTCCGTGTATTCGACCGCGATCACCGAGCTGGTGCCGCCGCAATTCCTGGGCGCCGCCTATGCGCTGCGCTCGCTGCTCGGCTTCGGCGCGGGGGTCATCAGCCCGTGGGTGTTCGGGCTGGTGATCGACTGGGCGCGCGGCGAGCCGCTGCGCTCCGAGAGCATGGCATGGGGACTCGCGTGGACTTCGCTCGGCATCGGCGCCGTACTCGGGCCGCTGATGACATACAAGCTGCGCCGCATGCCCGCAGCCGCGAAGATGGCGAACGGCCTGCGCTGACGCGGCCCCGCGGGCCTCGCCATGACGCCATACCGTTATTCCGTATTCGCGACGGGTGATCCGGGGCGCTCAATCTGCGCCGAGTAGAACTGGTAATTATTTCTGCCCTGCTCCTTGGCGCGGTACATCGCGGCATCCGCGTGCTTCAGCAGCGTCTGCGGGTCGTTGCCATCCTCGGGGCAGGTGCTGATGCCGATGCTTGCGCCGATGTGATATTCCTGTGCCGCCAGAACAAATGGCCGCGCAACGGCATCAAGAATTTTCTGCGCCACCGCGGCGACGTCCGGGAGCCGCGGCAGTTCCTCGATCAGCACGACAAATTCGTCCCCGCCCAGGCGGCCAACGGTGTCGCTGTCGCGCAGGCATCCCAGCAGCCGCTGCGCGACCTCCCTGAGCACCTGGTCGCCGGCTTCGTGGCCGAGCGTGTCGTTGATGTTCTTGAACCGGTCGAGGTCGATGAACAGGATCGCGAGCGGCCTTGCGTGGCGCTGCACCTGGGCGAGCGCATGGTGCAGGCGGTCGTGGAACATGCTGCGGTTGGGCAGACCGGTGAGTTCATCATACTTGGCGAGATGGTGGATGATTTCCTCCGCGTGCTTGCGCTCGGTGATGTCCTCGACCACGCTGATGATATATTGCGGATTGCCGGCGCCATCACGGACGATGGACAGGCTGCGCCGCACCCACATGATCGCGCCGTCCTTGCACACGAAACGCTTTTCGCTGGCCGCATCACTCGTTTCGCCCCTGATAACCTCGCCGCGCAGTTGTGCCCCCCGGCCGTAGTCGTCGGGGTGGGTAATGTCCCTGATGGCCTTGCCGATCAGCTCGTCCCGCGTGTAGCCCAGCATGTCGCAGAATTTCTGGTTGACATCCACCAGCACCGCGTTGAGATCGACGCGCGTGATCCCGACGGCCGCATTCTCGAACATCGCGCGATAACGCGCCTCACGCTCCTTGCGCTCGGTGATGTCGCGGAAGATAAGCGCGATGCTCGTGATGCTCCCCTGTTCGTCCTTGACCGGGGACTGGCTCAATGACACGGCGATGCGCCGCCCGCCCTTGGCGATGCGCTCCGTTTCCAAATCGAGCACGGGAATGCCTTGCGCGAGCAGCGCACGGTTGCGGGCTATCTCTTCGTTACGGTCGGGGGGAAAGATCATCTCGACGGTCTGACCGATGGCCTCGTCCGTGGTATAGCCGAACAAGCGTTCCGCGCCGGCATTCCAGGACAAAATCTTATCGTCAAGACCGCGGCTGACGATGGCGTCATTCGAACTTGCGACGATCGCGGCGAGCCGTGCCTGGATTTCCTGGGCCTGCTTGCGCTCGGTGATGTCGATAAAGGTAAGTATTGCGCCTACCGCCACGCCGTCAACCAGAATGGGACGCGACCAGTATTCAACCGGGAAAGAACTGCCATCCTGACGCCAAAACACCTCATCGGAAACATTGATTGTTTGCCCCGTCTGATAAGCACGATAGACTTTGCATTCACTGGCCGGATACGGGCTGCCATCGGCATGAGAATGATGCATGACCGTGTGGACATGTTTGCCAAGCAGCTCGGCGCTGTTCTGGTAACCCAGCATTTGCAGGCAGGAACGGTTCACGAAGGTGCAGTTGCCAGTAGTGTCCACTCCATACGCACCTTCCACCATCGAATTGAGCAGGCTATTCAAGCTCTCGTGGGAATCTCGCAGCTTCTTCTCCGTCCACTTGCGCTCTGAGATATCGACAATGTTGCAGACCAATCCCGCGACGCTGCCGTCGGTGTGCGCGAACGTGGCCTTGTAGTAAACCGCGTCATGGCGCTGCCCGTCGGGAGTCGTGATGGAAGTCTCATAGGATTGAGTGCCCGGGTGGTCCCACAGCGCCTGATCGTCGGCGTGCAACCTGTCCGCGATGTCCGGGTTGCCGGGGTAGAGTTCGTGCACGGTTTTGCCGATAAACTCCTTTCGGGACAAGCCAAAAAACTTTTCCCAGGCGCGGTTGACGCCGAGATAGCGTCCGTCCCTGCCTTTGTAGAAAACCGGGTTCGGCAGAACCTCGATCAGTTCCTGCGTCCTGCGCTGTTCTTCGATGAGCCTGGTCTGGCTCTCGCTCAATTCGGCCGTGATTTGCGCGGCCAGCGTTCTCGCCCGCTGCCGGGAGCCGGCCAGCGAGTGGATCAGGCCGCTCAACAGCAGGCTTGCCACCAGCACCGCGGCAAACGCCGCCCAGGGCAGCACATGATCGGCAGCCCGAAAGAAGTCTTTCTGTGGCGCGCTGAATTTCAGTTCCCAGCGGCGCTGGCCCACCTCGATGGAGCGAACATCCTCAACAACCGCGCCGGCTTGAGGCGGGCGGGAAGCGGCGTTCGAGTACAGTTGTTCCGGCGCGGGACGCGGGTCTGCGTCGATCGCGCCGGCATCGTGGATACTCAATCTGAACTTTTGGCCATCTTCGCCATACAGGACGTACTGCGCCAATTCTTCCACCAGGATGGTCACGTTGACCAGGCCGCTAAAAGCCGCGCGGCGGCGCTCGATATCGGGCGCAAACATATCCTTGCGATACAGCGCCAGACGCATGACTACCCCCTGCGTGCTCCGGGTCGGATCGACTGCGAGGGCAATGTGCCCGGACAGGGTCGGCATGCCCGAGTCGCGTGCCCGCTCAACTACGTCCGCGCGTTGCAGGTCTGAGGCAACGTCAAAACCCAGCGCCGCTTTGTTGACGCGCAGCGGTTCGATATACGTGACGACGAGGTATTCGGGGCGTGCCCCAGCGGGCTTGATGACGACATTCGCGGCTTCACGCCGGATAAGCTCGGGGTCGCGGCGCATCTGCCTTTCAAACTCCGCTTTCGCCGCGGCCGGCACGAGCCGCGCATAGGAAACCGAGTGGGCGCCAGGGAAGCGCAGAGGCAGGTTCAGGCTGTAAACGTAACGCTCGAAAGCGGCGCGGCTGAGCGTGGGCTCGGCCTGAAACAAGCCTTGCAGGCCGTACAGCATGCCGGCGTAGCTTCCGATGCGCCGCTGAGCCTCTGCAGCAATGGCGAATGTGGCAGCCTGGAATCTGGCACGCGCGTCGCGCTCGACGACGGATTGAACGAAAAACCACGTGGCGATGGACAGGATGATGCCGGCCGCCAGCACTATCCATGCGGTCCGGTACCCGCTTCCCCAATACAACCTGCGACCCGATAGTGATGCCATTTCCGCTTCCTATTGCGATACCTGCGCGATCGGCCCCGGCCTGCCGATGCCGAAACCCTGCGCGTAGTCGACTCCCGCCTCGCGCAGCTTCGCGATCGTGTCGTCGCTCTCCACGAATTCGGCAATGGTGTGCATGCCCATCTTGTGCGCCGCGCTCGCGATCGCCCGGATTTTGCTGAAGTTGGCCGGGTCGGTAAGGATGTTCTGGATGATGACACCGTCGATCTTCAGGAAATCGAACGCGAGGCCCTGAAGCGGCGCAAACGACACCCTGGAGCTGCCGAAGGCATCGAGCGTGAAGCGGCAGCCGAGCGGCCGCAGTACGTCGGTCAACGCATGCACCTCGGCGTGGTGGCTGATGACATCCGGCTCCGCGAGCTCGAAGCACAGGTTGGCGGGAGGGAACTTGCTGCGCCGCAGGTCGTCGCGCACGTGGCTCGCGAACTGCGGATCACCCAGGGACGCCGTGGCGAGATTCACGCAGTAAAGCGGCATGTACCACGCCGGGTCTCCGCGCTGCATCTCCATGCACCACTTGATCACGTTGCGCACTACCCAGCGGTCGATTTCCGCCATCAGGCCGTAGCGTTCCGCCACCGGAAAGAACCCCCCGGGCGGCAACATGTGCTGTTCCTCCTCCTGCATCCGCAGCAGTACCTCGTAGCAGCGCGGGTAGGGCGCGGTGGGGGCGAGCAGCTGGATCTTCTGCGCGAACAGCAGGAACTGGTCCTCCTGCAGCGCCCGCACCAGCTGCGCGCGCGGGTCCCCCCCGCTGAGGAGCTGTTCGGTCATCGACTCCATGTAGAACGTATCGCCGCTCTCGTACGCGCCGGTCATCGCATTGCCAACCGATGCGCCCGGCGCCACCGCCGGGGCCGGGGCTGCGCTCTCCACCCGGGTTGCAAACAGCGCGAAGTAACCGGCCGAACGCGCCGCTCCGGGCGGATAGGCCAGCAGCGTGACGGCACAGTGCTCGATCCCGCCGCCCGGCTGCCGCGACTGGACGGTGTAGCGGGCTTCCCTGCCGGCAAGGGCGTCCGCGCTGTGCGGCTGGATCTCCTGGTAGATCTCTTCGCCGAGCACCTCGCGCAGCGTCTGGCCTTCGATCTGTTCGCGGCTGCGGCCGCGCCACTGCGCGAAAGCGCGGTTGTGGTAGCGGCAACGGTCTTCGCGATCGACGAACACGATCATCACCGGGAGCGCGTCGCTGATCAGATGAAAGCGAGATTCCGCGACCCGCAACGCCTCGGCAGTGCGCTCGAGGCGTGCCGTCTCGTCCGCCAGCACGCCTTTCACGCGCTGCAGCTGCTTGGTGCGGCGCATGACCAGCCACTGCGACTTGGACGCCTGGCTCGCGGTCGCCGCCACTGCCGCGAATAGCACCCCGGCGAGGAACGCAATCCATTGCAGATCGAACAGCGTGAAGTAAATGGTCGCGATCAGCATCACGCCGAGCAGCAAGGTGAGTCCCGCGGCCAGGAATTTGAACAGGTAACGCATCATGATCATTCCTTGGTCGTGGTACGCGCAAGCAGCGCGGGCACCTGCTCCGCGGGCACGGGCTTGCTGAACAGATAGCCCTGATACTCGTCGCACCTGAGCAGCCGCAGAAACTTCGACTGCTCTTCCGTCTCCACCCCTTCGGCGATTACCTTCAGCTTCAGGTTATGCCCCAGCGTGATGACGGTCGAGACGATCGCCACGTCATCCGCGTTGGTCGCCATGTGCTGGATAAAAGCGCGGTCGATCTTCAGCGCGGTAATCGGCAGCCGCGTCAGGTAACGCAGCGATGAGTGGCCCGTGCCGAAATCGTCGATGAAGATTCCCACCCCGAGATCCCTGATGAGTTTGAGCTTCTCGATGCACGCCTCGATGTCCTCCATGATCATGCTTTCGGTGATTTCGATATCCAGACCATGGTCAGGTTTGCCCGCGATCGCGATCGCCTGCTCGACCGACGCGACGAAATCCCTGCGTTTCAACTGCACCGCCGACACGTTGACCGCGATCGCCGGCGGCTGCAGGCCCGCTGCCTGCCACGCCGCGTATTGCGACACCGCTTGTTTCATCGCCCACGCGCCCACTTCGACGATCATGCCCGTTTCCTCGAGCAACGGGATGAACAGCATCGGCATCACCAGGCCGGTTTCCGGATCGTTCCAGCGGAGCAGCGCTTCGAGGCCGGCGATGCGCCCGCTGCCCAGATCGACCTTGGGCTGGTAGAAGAGCACGAATTGCTTCTGCTCCAGCGCCCGCAGTAATTTGCTTTCGAGCTGGAGCCGCTCGGCGACCATCGCATTCATCTTGCGCGCGTAAAACAGGTAACGGTCGCTCGAACCCTTCGCCTGCACCAAGGCCGCTTCGGCGGCGCTGAATAATGCATCCGGCACCAAAGCATCCCCGGGAAAGATCGCTACCCCGGCCTTCGCCGCAACCCTCACCTCCTGCCCGGCAATCGTGAAAGGCTGATTGAGGCAGCCGATGATCTTTTCCTCCACAAGGTGTGCAATATCCGCCTCATCCTTGATGTCGGGAAAGAGACCCGCGAAGACGTCGGCGTGGATTCGCGCCAGGCTGTCGCGATCGAAGATGGTGCTTTGCAGGCGCTGCGCCACGAGCTTGAGAAGCTCATCACCTGCGCTCCGCCCCAGCGTGTCGTTGAAGACCCGGAAACGTTCGAGGTCGATCAGCACCAGCGCCGTTTTGCTGTTCTCGTGGCTCCCGGGGCGCCGGGCCGGCGGCGCTCGGGG
>Ga0080064_1002072_pt1 | contig 36134 bp, 28 predicted proteins | sample Subgrocontami54m_FD_69260 | JGI IMG/M metagenome (GOLD analysis project Ga0080064, IMG submission 69260) | Subsurface groundwater microbial communities from S. Glens Falls, New York, USA - GMW46 contaminated, 5.4 m (SPADES assembly) (version 2) ...
ATCGGCTTTGTCACGAGCGCCTCTACTTCCGTCGGGGGAATGCCCCCGCGGACTTGGATAATGATGCTAATCTGGCCGAACGACGTGTTGGGATAGAGCTCCACGGGAAGTTTGGATAAAGAGACAAGGCCAAACAAAAGAATGATCAGCATGATCATGAAGATCGTGACCGGTTTTTTGATGGAAAGTTCGGGTAGGTTCATTTTAAGTCTTGGGGTGCCTGAAACGCGAGGCGATCTCTTCGGTTCCGACATAAAGTGCCGGCGTCACGACGAGCGTCAGGAAAGTCGCGATCAGAATTCCGCCCATCACGGTGATGGCCATCGGCGCCTGAAGTTGGGCCCCTTCGCCGATTCCGAGCGCTAGGGGTACAAGCCCGATCGCGGAGGAAAAAGCCGTCATTAAAATCGGTCTTAATCTCGTTTTTCCGGCCAGCACGACCGATTCTTTCAAAGGCGTGCCTTTGGCTCTCAATTGGTTGATGAAATCAATCAGGATGATACCGTTATTGACAACAATACCCCCCAATAAAATGATACCTAGGATAACGACAACGCTGATCGGAGTTTGGGAAACCCAAAGTGCAAAAGCCACGCCGATCAGCGAAAGCGGCAGGCAGAACATGATCAAAAACGGCTGCCATAAGGATTCGAACTGAGCCGCCATGATCATATAGACGAGGATGATCGCCAAGATAAACGCAAATTGCAGGCTCGCGAATGATTCTTGGATCTCTTGGCTTTCACCGGCGATCCTGATGGAATAACGCTCAAGGACCTTGATTTCATCAAGCGCTAACTTTACCTCTTGAACCACTTCTTTCAGGCCCCTGCCATAAAACTTAGCGTAAACCTGCACCGTGCGCTCCTGCGATACCCGTTTGATTTCGCTAGGGCCTTTTCCCCTTTCAAACTTCACGAAATCGGCGAGCGGCATATTCATATCGAGCGGTGAATGAATCATTAAAAGCCCCAGTTTTTGGAACTGATCCCTATCCTTTTCTTTCAATTGCACTCGGATGTCGATCTCGCGGCCTTCCTCTTTAAATTTGCTGGCTGTGATACCTTTAATCGCGATGTTAGCGGCTTGCGCGATGCTGACGACGGATAAACGGTAAAAACTGGCGCGGTCCTTGTTGATGATCACCTTCGTCTCCGGAAACGGGTCTGCGATGCTGTTGACGACTCCGTAAATTCCCGGAATAGCGGCTATTTTTTCCTGGGTGATGAGCGCCAAACGCTTTAGTTCCTCAAGTTTTGGACCCTTAATTTCAACAATAATGGGAGCGTCGTTGTCGCCTCCAACCTTGAACGCACTGTCATACAACACATAGCTTAAGCGCGCCGGACGAATCAGTTCCTTGCCTTCGGATAATTCAAAATATTCCCTGATTTGCTGGACGATTTCATCGGTGGAGCGCATCCTTTTATCCTTCAAATTGACGATCACCTGGGCTTCATTGGAGCCCAAACGCTCCAAAATTTCCTTGGACGACTCGCCCTTGCTTGAACCCACAATGACCGAAACATTGTCGACCTCGTCAATTTTGGAAACATGTCGCTCTATCTTTTTTGATATTCCATTGGTGAATTCTACGCGCGCGCCGACCGGCAGATCCAACTTCACCATGAATTGTCCCTGATCCACCTTCGGCAGTAATACCCGATCCATCGAAAGAAGCGCCAGAAGACTGGTCACAAATAAGACCAAGATGACTGTGAGGTAAAACCATTTGCCCTCGATGAACGCGGGCAAAATTTTTTCGTAAAGCCTCTCGATCGCGCGAATCGGCCGCGAACAGATTTCAAGGATTTTCTGAGTCGAGTGTAAATTTCCCTGCTCGTGAATATCCCTCTGGGTCAAAGAAGATTGTTCGCCCGCCTTGGCGATCAGCATCGGCAGGAGCGTAAAAGCAATAATCGCAGAGATAATCTGCGTGACGACCACGACCCAGGCCAGTTCTTTGAAAATTTGCCCGGCGATGCCTGTCACAAACACGATCGGCAAGAAAACCGAGACCGTCGTCAGCGTGGACGCAACCATCGGCGCCATCACTTCCTCCGAACCCTCCTTCGCTGCGCGCTTCATCCCTTGCGTCGGATTTTCCCTGAATTTCCGGTAAACGTTTTCGATCACGACGACCGCATTGTCGAGCAGCATGCCCACGCCGAGTGCCACGCCGCCTAGGGAAATGACGTTGAGAGAAATGTGCATGAAATACATCAGCGTATAAGTCGCAAGCACCGTGATGGGTGTGATCGTGACGACGAGCGCCGAGCTTTTAAAATCTCTTAAAAAAATCAAAAGCACCAAAAACGCCAAAAATCCGCCTTGAATGGCCGCGTCCCTCACGCCATTCAGCGCGTCATTGATGAATTTGGACTGATCATAAACAATATCAATGTGGATATCCTTCGGAAGCCGCTCTTTCAATTCCTTCAGCTTTTTTTTGATGGCGTTCGTGATCTGGATTGTATTGGCTTGGGCCTGTTTTTGGACCGAGATCGTGACGTTTTCGAGCGAGTTAAACCGTGAAAAGCTCGTACGCTCCTTGACCGTCCGTTTGATATCCGCCACGTCCTTCAAAAGAATCAACCGGTTGGAAGGATTATTTTGCTGCTCAGAGTCACTGATCCCCGGATTACCGGAACTATCCGTATTCTCACTGCGAATGGGAACCTGCTCCACTTCGTCCACATGCTTAAACTCGCCCAGCGTGCGCACCAGATATTCGTAAAAACTTTCTTTGATCGTGCCCCCCGGAAAATTCAGGTTGGCGGACGAAATCGCGTCCGAGACGTCCACGATCGAAATGCCGGCCGCTTTCAGTTTTGCCTGGTCCACATCCACCAGGATCTGTTCTTCGGCGCCGCCTGAAATGCTCGCGGAGGCCACACCGTGGATTTTCTCGATCTCATCTTTGAACCATTTTCTGGCCAGTTCCCTCAATTGCACGGGACTACGTTCAGAGCTGGAAACGCTGACCGACATGACGGGCAGCTCGAATGGATTGTACTTGATCACGACCGGTTCTGACGCGTCGCGCGGCAAGCGTTCTTTGATCAGATCAATTTTCTCGCGGACTGCCAGAGACGCGAAATCCATATTTTGATTCCATCCGAATTCGGCCACGACAAGGGACAACCCTTCTTTAGAAGTGGAACTGACTTTTCTCAAGCCCGATATTCCTCCGACAGCTTCTTCAATCGGCTTCGTGATCAGCGTTTCAATTTCTTCAGGGGCCGCGTTTTCATAGGGCGTCACGATGGAAAGCTGGGGGTAGGAAATCGGCGGAAAAAGCTCTTGGGACAATAAATTTAAAGAGATTACCCCAAAAAGAAATACCCCGATATAAGTCATCAGGGTTGTGATGGGGCGACGAATGGATAATTCAGGAAGACTCACCCCACCACCTCATTTTTTCCACCGCTCGATTTTTTCCTTTTAGCGGTGGAAGGATTTGCCGTAGGCAAATCCGAAGATTCTCCGAATCTAAAAGGAGGTGGTGGGGTCAAAAAATTCCCTCTTGAGTTTCAGTAATCTCGACTTTGGCTTTATCTTGAAGATCCTGTTCGACGTCCACGATCACTAGGTCGCCTTCCTCAAGCCCTTCTTTCACCTCAATCGCATCGGGCGTCGCATAGGCGACTTCGATCGTGCGCACTTCTACGGTTCCATAAGTCGCCTTGGGTTCTTCGACCGGCTTCGGTAGCTCTTGATCACCCTTTCTCTTATTGGCTCTTTTCTTTAAGTTCTTGCCTGACGGACCATCCGGCGCTTCGACGGGCTTGGACTCGTCCGCATGCACGACATAGACAAAATACTGATCCTCCTTTTTCTTGAAGCTCGAGCTTGGAATCACAAGCGCCTGTTCCTTTTCATAAACCAATACGTTCACGCGGGCAAACATACCGGGTTTCATCTTTTCATCGGCGTTCGAAATCTTAGACCTGACCTCGAGCGTCCTTGAACGCCCCTCGACAATCGGGGAAACCGATTCGACTTGCCCTTTGAACACCTGATCGGGGAACGAATCCACCACCACCTCAACATTTTGGCCTTCTTTGACCTTCGCAACGTCTTTTTCAATCACGCCGAAATCAACATACACGTCTTTCAGGTCTACAAACGCCGCCACTTTATCCTGAGGGCTGACAAGCGATCCCTTATCCACCTGCAGCGATCCGACATAGCCGTCGCTGACGGCAACGAGGTTTGTTTTATCCAGTTCCGCCTTGGCGGATTGATATTCCAATTGGGTTTGTTTCAATTTCGTCTCGATGATGGATCCCAGTTCAAAGAGCTTTGTCTGTTTATCAAGCTCTATCTTCGCGTACTCAAGCTTCAGTAACGCCTCTTTTTGGTCGAGACTCGCGATGATGTCCCCTTGGGTGATTTTTTCCCCTTCCTTGAAGTTCACATACTCCACGGTCCCAAGCACTGGAAACTTCAAATCAAATTCACGGAACCCCTTAATCGTCCCGAGCGACGGAAGTGTGTCACGGAAGCTGACCCTGGCCACCTTATAAACCTTGACCGGCGGCGGCAGTTCCGGAGGAACTTCCTTCACCGCTGTCTTAGATTTCTTATAAACCGGAAATCCTCCGACACAGCCGATGTGGTCTTTCATGAAGGAAAAGAGGAATACGCCCGTAAAGACCGCCGCGAGCGCCTGAAATAAAACCTTCTTTTTCAGAAATTTAAGATTGAGATTCGGTTTCAAAGTAATTAGGGTCTCCTATGGATACACTTAAGCCCGAAACGGCGATATGATAATCCACCACTGCCTGGATAAACGCAAATTTATCTTGCGCTTGTTCAATCAATCCATCCAAATAATTGGAAACGGAGGTTTCCTGCATGCTTAGCATGTATTCAAGGATTGAATTTTGTTTTTCCTGATAGCGAACTTTCGCGATGGACGAATCAATCTGAATCAACGATTTTTGCAAGTTATAGAAATCGTCCCTGACTTTTAATGTCAAGTCGTTCTTCGCTTTTTCAAAATCGCTGCGGCTTTGAAGCAGCGCGGCTTGCGCGCTTTTCTCGTCGGTGATATCCGAAAATTTGTCCATGAGGTTGAATGTCATCTTGTGCGTCCAGTCGTCCGACCCTGTCAACGCCAAAACCGTGGGCCCGTACTTGTGCTTGATTTGGTCGTATTCCACCGAATTTGGCCCTAGCGGCATGCTGGCATGGACTCCTAGAAACCACTCCTTTTCCAAATCATTGTTCCCGCTGCCAAATCCGTCCGCCCCTGGCATGAAAACACGTGTGTCGTGAAACGCCTCTCCCTGTAGTCCATACGAGCCGCGCAGATCCACCCGTGGAAGCTTCTTGGCTTGAAAAATCTGCACCCCATATTGGGCTGAAATATACGCGTATTCTTTTATTTTAACCTCGGCGTTGTTTTGGAGGGAAAGATCCAGCACCTCTTGAAATTTCGGGTGGATCGGAACGAAACTTAATTTCAGATTGACCGGCAGGGGCTCATTCGAATCCAAACTCAGCGTCTGATGCAAAACTAAATCAGCCGATTGATAATCATTTTTTGCCGATTCCACCTGAAAATAGGCCTGATGATACTGAGACTCCGTGTTCAAGAAATCCACTTCCGAGATTAACTTTTGATTGTGCTCCTCTTTGACCCTTTTGTAAATAGCGGTGACCTTGTCGTTTAGTTCAGTTTGGTATTGGACATTGTACTCTGCCTTTACCAAACCATAATAGGCCGCCCTCACCTGGTGAACATACTCGCTTCTGGCCTTCGAATACTCCGATTTGGCTGACTTCACATTCTCCTCGGCCTGTTTGACCGTGAGCACGAGTTCCCCTCCGTAAAACAGGGGTTGGTTCAAATTGATCTTTCTGGTTTCTCCCTTATAGAAACGCTGCCCAGCCACAAGAGTCGTGGAGCCGTCCGTTGGAAAGACTTGCCCTGCGACATGACCGCCGTTCACCTGCCATACCCCCTGAACTGTGGGAAAAAGAGCGCGTTTGGCCTCCGTTAATTTTGCGTCGGCCACCTCTATTTTCTTCTTGAGTGCCTGCAGCTGAACGTTATTGGCCACGCCGATTTCGACGGCTTCTTTTAACATCACCTTGCGGTCGGAAACAGCCACCTTATAAAGCGCCTCTCCATCCGAGACCGTCGCTTCCCTGTGACGAAACCCCTGAAAAAAAGGAATTGTCTTTAGGCGGGTGACCAAGGATGATTTTTTAGTCGGAGCTTCTTTCGGAAGTTCTTTGACGAATTTGTTTTGCAGGTTTGCCTGGCTTTTTGAATCATCCTTTTCGGCCAGTTCCTGCATCAACTTTTGAGCTTCTCCCCGGAGAGTCAAAGCCTGCTGACTGTCCATGAAAGCCTGGACCGCGTCCATCTTGGTGGAGATGATTTCATGTTTTTGCTTCGCGTAGATTACTTCTTGCTGGAAATTACTGATGCTGTCATCGGCATACAAAAAGGTTTTAGGAATTACAGAGTCCTGTAGGCATGAAAAGAGAGCCAAAAAACATGGCAGCCGGAGGGCTAGAAGGAAATATTTTTTCATTATAAAATACTCAACTCATTCTATTAAAAGATGTTACGAAAGTCAAGGAACGGATCGCGTGTAAAGCTCGAGTTCAGGGGTTAATCCCGGCGGTGGGGATTTTTAGGAGGCGTCATGCTGGCAGGATTTTTTTGAGGAGCACGCTCAATATGGACATTGGTGGCTTGAGACCTGTGAATACCCCGTAAGGTGCGGTTTGGGTCTTCCGGCGCTCTCACGATGGGCTTAGGCGCACGCGGGATTTCGTTGATGTTTCCATCTGGGCCTTCCCCGCCGGCTTCTTCTTCAAATCCTTCCAAACTCTCTTGCGCTTCTTTTGAAACAGTTTTCTTGGTTTCGGATTTTTTACCGGTGCTGTCTTTTTTCCAAAAAGACGCCCAATCGGCATAGGCCGGAGAGGAGGCTAGAAATACGGCTAAGAGAATCACAACGCTGAATCTTCTCATGGATAAGAGTTTAACATGAAGCCTTAAGCAATTCAAGCAAACCCGGCGCTCTTGCGCAAAGACTCCAAATAGATTTTAAAATTCTTTTCAACTCCTTGATCCGTGGGGTTGTAATAGCGGAAATGCCACTCATAATCATGCGCGCATTTATAGTCGGTGCCTCTCCCCAATGATTTTGCGCCCTTGTAACTGGCGTCTTTCAAATGGGAAGGGACTTCCAATGTCTTGTTTTCGGCCACATCTTTCATCGCGCTCTCGATGCCGAGATACGCGGCGTTTGATTTTGGGGCGCAGGCAATATACGTCGTGGCCTGCGCGAGCGGAATTCTCGCCTCCGGCATGCCGATAAACTCGGAGACCTGAAGCACGGCATTGGCGAGGATGAGCGCCTGTGGATCGGCGTTGCCCACATCCTCCGACGCGCAAATCACGAGGCGCCGGCCAATAAACCGCGGGTCTTCTCCGGCATAAAGCATTTTCGCCAAATAGTAAAGCGCCGCGTCGGGATCGGAACCCCGCATGGATTTGATAAACGCCGAGATCGTGTCGTAATGCGCATCCCCATCGGCGTCATACACGACCGCTTTTTTTTGAATGGACTCTTCGGCTATTTTTTTCGTGAAATGAACTCTTTCGGCCTCTTTTTTGGTGGTCAAAACACCCAGTTCCAGCGCGTTCAAGGCCCGCCGGGCGTCGCCATCCGATATTTTGGATAAAAAATCTAACGCGTCTTCGTCCGCGGCCACCGCCTCATCTCCCAATCCCTTTTTCCTATCTTCCAACGCACGATTTAAAATGAGCCGTATCTCTTTTTCGGTTAAAGGTTTCAATTCAAATACGAGCGAGCGTGACAAAAGCGCCGGCACGATGGAGAAAAAAGGATTATGAGTCGTGGCACCGATCAAGATCGGATTTCCCTTCTCCACATCCGGCATGAGGACATCCTGCTGGGCCTTGTTAAAGCGATGAATCTCATCGATAAAGAGGATCGTTTTTTGCCGTTTTAATTCAAAACGTTTTTTGGCCTGATCGATTGCCTTCCGGATTTCGGAGACATTACTGATGACTGCGTTTAGGGGTTCAAAATGAGACTTCGTTTCATTTGAAATGACGGCCGCGAGCGTTGTCTTGCCGGTGCCGGGAGGACCATAGAGAACCAGAGAAGAAATTCGATCAGATTCGATCGCGCGCGTGAGAAGCTTGCCCGGACCCAGCAGGTGTTCCTGCCCAACAAATTCCTTAAGGGCAACGGGCCGCATCCGGACCGCCAGGGGTTCACTTTTTTCAAGATCTGTTTTTGATTGCGTTTCGAAAAGATCCATAGTGGGGGGTCCCCGCCGGTGCCGTGCTGCCGCGCCCATTTTTGAATCCCCTAGGATAGGGTGGGAACCAGTCAGATCCCTTTAGGCAAACCTCTAAAGAAGCAGAGGCAGCGCACCAGAATCTAAATCCAGCTCCCATTCATGATAAGTGTTGGATCCAAATGGTTAGCGCTCATGATCCACGCGCACCGCAGGGAGTAAGGCCATTATAGCACGGATGGAGGGGACTTGCCCAAACTTCTAAGATTTTTTTATTGGTCGTTGAGATTTTGGGCTAAGGATTGAAGGCCCGTTTTGACATTTTCAATCCGTTTGGCTTGGACGTCTCTTGTGTTACGAAGATTTTTATTTTCCGCTTCCAACTGGTCGACTTTGGAACGAACATTTTCCAATTCCGTTTTTTGAGACGTAAAACGGTCTTTATAATCGTTAAATGCCTGGGTGATTTTATTCTTATCCGCTGTGACCGTGTCAAGATCCGACTGAGAAGCCACTATTTGAGAGCGAAGATTCTGAACTTCATGGTTGAGCGCGTCTCTTTCCTTCAAAATTTTTTCTTTCTCGATTTTCGCAGAGTCGAGTTCATTCTGAAGAACGCGCCTGCTTTCCTGTTGGGACCGGAAAAGATCAATCTGAGATCGAAGGTCCACGGCTTCTTTCTCGGCGATTTTTAATCTTTCATTATCGTATCGGAGCCGGTCTATCTGGTAATTTAAATCCTTGATTTGGTCCTGGACATCCGAACTGACATCGTCCGACGAGACCTTGTCGCCTTGAGAGCGGGCCATTTGCAATTGGGAGGTCATTTCTTTCAATTTTTCCGTCTGGGCTTGATAATTGCGTTGCAAATCCTGAAAAGCCGCTGGATTCACCAACGGCTGCGTTTCTATCTCCCCCTTTCTCAAAACGCGGCTTTGGCTCCCTACCGACAGCGCCTGATTTTTAAGCCTCTCGATCTCTTGATAAGCCTCGTTTCTCTCCTTGGTGAGAGTCCTGACATGGTCTTTCCAGATCTGTGTCATCTCTTTGCTCTTTTCCAACTCTTGAGCCAGTTCTTCAGAGCGGCTTTCCAAAGACGGCTGGTTTGAACTTTCTTCTCCGGCCGACGCGAGTTGATAGAACCCAAAACAAGATGATAAAAAAATCACCGGAATCACCCACAGAATTTTCTTCATTGACCAAGCCTCCTGTTTTATTGCTCCTGTCTTTCCTTGAAGTTAGAAACCAAGGACTCAAGATACTCCTTAAAATTGGATCTTAAATTTTGCAAATCGGACAGATTGGTTTGAAGATCCTCGTTCACAGCGGCGTTTGGCGCTGATGTTTTGGATTGATTCAACCGCTCCGTGAAGTTAGAAACCAAAGACTCGAGATACTCTTCAAAATTCGATCTTAAATTCTGCGCCTCTGAAAAATCAGACTTAACATTTTCCCTGAGAACTTTAATCGCCCTTGTGGCTTGGAGTGCCGATTTTTCAAACTCCGCGTTGACGGTCTTTAACGCCCTTAAGTTAGTATCATACTCTTTCATGGTTTGATTCTGCAACTGATAGTTATTGGCCATCGTCGCGTACTGTTTTTGCATCGCTTCCTTCTCAGCGCGCCATTTCATCACTTCTTCTTTTAACAGCGACACCTTGCTTGCTTCGGCCTGCATTTTTTGGGCATAAACTTTCAAGGCTTGAACTTGATTCTTTAAGCCTTGAATGGTTTGAGAAGCGCCTTGGGATTCTTGGGTGCGCTGGGACTTTAAGGTCTCGAGTTCGGACTGAAGACTTGAGAGCCGCTGGAGGGCCTGGTCTTTTTCTTTCTGAAGGGCCTCGTTTTGGCTTTGGGATTGTTTTAGAGAGTCACTTAAGGCGATGGATCTCTCGGACTCTTTCTTTAGGGATTGGTCCAAGGCCCCGGTGGATTTAGAGGCCTCTGTGATTTGATTCTTTAAGCCTTGAATGGTTTGAGAAGCGCCTTGGGATTCTTGGGTGCGCTGGGACTTTAAGGTCTCGAGTTCGGACTGAAGACTTGAGAGCCGCTGGAGGGCCTGGTCTTTTTCTTTCTGAAGGGCCTCGTTTTGGCTTTGGGATTGTTTTAGAGAGTCACTTAAGGCGATGGATCTCTCGGACTCTTTCTTTAGGGATTGGTCCAAGGCCCCGGTGGATTTAGAGGCCTCTGTGATTTGATTCTTTAAGCCTTGAATGGTTTGAGAAGCGCCTTGGGATTCTTGGGTGCGCTGGGACTTTAGGCTTTGATTCTCCGTTTGAAGTGCTTGTATCTGTTTAATCAAATCTTCCTTGTCCTTAAGGAGTGCCCCCTTGTCTTCTAGAAGCGACGCCTTGGCGGCGCGCAAATTCTCGATGTCTTCGCTCACCTTCTCGGACGATTTGGAGTCTTCGGACTCAAGTCTTTCAACCTGAGCCATCAGCGTTTCTTTTTCAGAAAGAATTTTTTGCATCTCCTGTTTGAGCTGCGAAACGGTTTGGTTGTTTTCCAGCTGTGCTTGATCGAGCTGCGATTTGAGCGCCTGGATTTCATCAAGAGTTTCTTCTTTTAGACTGGGGGAAACAGCGGCGCTATTTAATTTCAGCTGTTGATTTTCCGACTGGAGAGTGTTGATCTTAGCAAACAGGGCTTGGATTTGCTTTTTTTGACTTGAAAGATCGTTGGGCTGTTCCTCGGCGCTAGGGTCTTGTGCCTTGACCTGTCTGACATATTCCTGCGCGAACAGATTTCCGGAAAAAAACAGCGCCGACACCAACAATACCATTTGAATTTTTTTCATCGTACACCTCTTCTCTTTCTACCTGCGACCATGATATTTTAATACCAAAAAGGCGACCGCACTAAAAAAAATAATATTCACGATTCCATACGCTCTGAAAGCAAGATCTTGAGACCTCAGGGCCTGAGGGGTCATGAGCAAGATACAAACCCACACACCCACGGCCCAAGAGATGCTAAAATCCTCCGCGCTTTTCCTCTTGAGAATCCGCAAGATCAGAGGAATATTGAAGAGAGGCAGCGTCACCCCCGCCACGAGGCCTACGATCTCTATCCAGCGGCCCATGGTTAACGAAACTCCACGCGATATTGACTCTTCAACGCCTGTCCGATCCGGTCCTGCAGAGCGGTGATTTCCTGGTCGGTAAAAGTCCCTGTGTCTTTTTGATAGGCCAGCGAAAACGCGAGGCTCCTTTTTCCCTTGGGGATGTTTTTTCCGGCGTACTGGTCAAAAAGCTCCGTCTCTTGCAAATAAGGAGAGGCGGTATTTTTCATCAGCGTCCCAAGAGCGTCGATGGAAATATTTTCGTCAATGATAAACGCAATATCCCGTCTCACAGACGGAAATTTAGCAATCGGTTTTACACGGACGGTCCGCGCGGAGGCCGTCTCGGCCCATAAAGGGTCTAAGCCAATTTCCGCATAGATCAGGTCGTGGGGAATGTCCCACTGCGTAAGAATCGAGCGGTGAATCATTCCGATATTTCCGAGCTCCCGACGACCGCGCCATAAAATACCGCTGGCACTGTCAAAGTGTGACGGAATACCGTGGGTCTCGTATCCGTAATTCGTGATTTTTAAAAAATGAAAAATACCCTCCAAAATCCCTTTCAACTCGTAATAGCTCGCCTCGCTTTTCCTCCGCCAATTTTTCTCAAAATCCCCATAAAGGCCCATTCCTAGCACCGTCTCTTCCTTCCCATCCACGACACGGTTCCCTATCTCAAAAAACTTGATCGAGGAGGCCTTGCGGTGGATATTAAATAAAATGGTCCCGAGCATTCCGGGCAAAAGCGACGGCCTGAAATACTCTTGCTCGGCGCTCAACGCGTTCGTAATTTTTTGTATTGCCCCAAACGATTGAAATCCGGAATCCATGAGCGACTTCTTGGAGAGGAAACTGTAGGTGATGATCTCATGAAACCCGAGGTGAGAGATAAATTTCTTAAGCTCCGAAATTCCTTTGGGTTTTTTATCCTGCGAGTTTATTTCCACATGGCGCGTCACCGGAATCGCGGCCGGTACGCGGTCAAAACCCTCGATCCTCAAAAGCTCCTCGGCAAGATCCACCGCTTGACTGACGTCGCGTCTTGAATTTTTGGTCCACACCGAAAGCTGTCCTAAACCGCCCGATTTTACTGCGAACCCTAATCGCTTAAAAATCTGTACCCTACGGCCCAGCGAGATCTTGAGCCCCAAAAGCCGCTCGAGGCGCTCTTCGTGAAGCAAAATGGGTTTTTCTTTTACTTTCTTCGAAAAATCTTTATCAACCATTGGCCCGATTTCCCGGCCTCCGGACCATTCTAATATCAGGTCTTTCGCGCGCGCGGAGGCTGCCGCCACCTGTTGAATATCTACGCCTCGTTCAAACCGGTAGCTTGATTCGCTGAACAATTTATAACGCCGTGAGGCCTGACGCACGAGCGCCGGATCAAAATAGGCGGATTCAAGAAGCACGTTTTTCGTGCTCGAGGTTACTTCCGTCAATTTCCCACCCATGACTCCCGCGATCGCGATGGGCTTTTTCACATCCGCGATCACCAGCGTCTTCTCATCCAAGGCATATTCGACCCCGTCAATCGCCAAAAACTTTTCTTCTTTTCTCGCACGGCGGACAATGATGACGCCTCCCTCAATTTTGTCATAATCAAACGCATGTAGCGGCTGGCCCATTTCAAACAGCACAAAATTCGTCGCGTCCACCACGTTACTGATCGGCTTTGTGTTCATCCATTCCAAACATTTCTGAAATGGAGGAGGCGCCGCTTTGACGGAAACACCTTTTAAAAGGCGCGCCGTATATTTTGGGCAGCCCTTTTGATCCTGTATCTCGATTTTTATTTCATTGTTGGCGCCGGAAATACTTTTCTTGAGAACGGGAAATTTGATTTTTTTGCCGGTAAGCGCCGACACTTCTTGGGCAAGCCCCAGGACACTGAGGCAATCCGGACGGTTTGTCGTCACTTCGATCTGAAACACCGCCTCACCGCCTTTTTTTTCGACGTGTTCCACCTTCGTGCCGGAAAGCGTCAGAAGATCCGCAAGTTTCTCTGGGGCGATCGAGACATCCATATATTTTTTTAGCCAAATAAAGGGTAGCTTCATATTTTAGAATTGCTTTAAAAAACGAATGTCATTCTCAAAAAACTGCCGGATGTCTTCGACCCCGTATTTCAGCATCGCAATCCGCTCGACCCCCATGCCAAACGCGAATCCCGCGTACTTTTCAGGATCGATACCGCCCGCCCGCAGCACCTGCGGATGCACCATCCCCGCGCCGAGGATTTCAAGCCAGCCCTTCGATTCCCAAAAAATATCAATCTCGGCGCTAGGCTCGGTAAAAGGGAAAAAATGCGGCCGAAAGCGGAGTTTTGTCTTGTCACCGAAAAACTGCTGAGCGAACGACAAAAGCACTCCCTTAAGATCCGCGAAGCTCACGGTCTCGTCCACCATCAACCCCTCGATTTGATGAAACATGAAAGAATGCGTCGCGTCCGTCGCGTCGGGGCGGAATACTTTTCCGGGTGCGATGATCTTAAGCGGAGGTTTCGTTTTCTCCATCACGCGGATCTGCACGGTGGAGGTCTGGCTTCGCAAGAGCTTGCCATTTTCCAGATAAAAGGTGTCGAAACTGTCGCGCGCCGGATGATTGAGAGGAATGTTGAGCGCCTCAAAATTATAGTACTCGGTCTCCACTTCGGGGCCTTCGACGATCCGAAAACCCAGCCGCTCAAATATCTCGGTGATGTCCTGGATGACCTGGGTCAGCGGATGAAGACTCCCGGGAGTGTAGAAAGTCCCCGGCAGCGTCGTGTCGATTTTTTTGACGAAAGAATTTTCTTGAGAGGCGAGTGATTTTTCTTTTTCGGAAAAAATTTCCTCAAGTGCGAGCTTGACCCGGTTCACTTCCTGCCCGGCCAGGCGCCTCTCTTCTGGAGTCAGCTGCCCGATCTGAGAGGAAAGTGACGCAAAAAGCCCCTTGCGGCCCAAATATTTGTTCTTCAGGTCTTGAAAACTCTTTGGGTCCGTCAGGACGCTCAGTTCCCCGCGAGCGTCTTCCTCAAGTTTCTTAAGGGCTTCTATCATTGACCTTTCGCGATGCCGACTAATTCCGCGAACACTTTCTTGTCGCTGTGTGCCAGGTCTGCCAGGACTTTCCGGTCCAGCTCGATCTTGGCTTTCTTCAGGCCGCCGATGAAACAGCTGTAGGTAATGCCATTGGCATTGGCTCCGGCCGAAATACGAGTGATCCAGAGCCGCCGTATCACCGCTTTTGAGTCGCGGCGGTCGCGCGTCGCGAACATCAGCGCGCGCTGCACCGTCTCACGGGCCGTGCGGTAAAGCCGGTGACGGCCTCCCACAAACCCTTTCGCACGCTTTAAGAATTTCCGCCTGCGTCTTCGCCCGGCGGGCACTGTTTTGGCTTTAGGCATAAGGCAACAACCTCCTCAATTGTTTCTCCATCGAACCGCTCACCAGATCGCTCTCCCTCAAGTGGCGCTTGCGTTTGGAAGATTTGGATTGCAATAAATGGCGCTTGCCGGCGCGCATTTTCACAAACTTTCCGCTTTTTGTTTTGCGAAACCGTTTTTGGACGGATTTGTTCGTCTTCAGTTTTGGCATTGTTTCCTCATTTGTCATTGCGAGCCAGGCCGCTAGGCGTGGCGAAGCAATCTCTTTGTTGCTTTAGATCCTTCGTCGGCTCTTGGTTGAGCCTCCTCAGGATGAATGTCCGCAGGCAGACTTGACGTCGCTTTGCTCCGTAAGTCTGGCGCACATTCATTTTGGCATGATGATCATCGTGATCATCCGGCCTTCCATGTACGGGGCCTTTTCGACTTCTCCGATAGCGGCGATGTCCTGCGCCAGACGCTCCAGGACCTTCTTGCCGGTCGAGACATAGTTCATCTCGCGTCCCCGGAACACCATCGTGATCTTCGCTTTGTCCCCGTGCTTCAAAAATTTTTCGAGGTTGTGAAGCTTCACCTTGTAATCATTCTCGTCAATGAAGGGATGAAACTTGATCTCCTTGAGATGAATGACTTTCTGTTTTTTTCTCGCCTCTTTTTCTTTCTTCGCCTGGTCGTACTTGAACTTGCTGAAGTCCATGATCCGGCAAACCGGCGGCGAGGCCTGCGCGGCGACTTCCACAAGATCCAGTTCGGCTTCTTTCGCCAGCCGCAGCGCCTGGTCGATTGCGACCACTCCCGCCGGATTTCCGTCCTGATCGATCAACCTTACTTGCGCGTTCCGGATCCCTTCATTTATTCGTGTTCTGTCTTTTGAAATCGAATCACCTCCTATGGTTTAACATCTCGTCCTGCGCCTTCTTGATGAAATCAGAAAGCGTCATCTGCCCGAGGTCCCCCAGACTCCGGGACCGTACGGCGACCTTTTCCGCGCTGATTTCCTTGTCGCCTAAAACAAACATGTAGGGAATTTTTTCGTTCTGCGCGTTGCGGATCCGGGCGCCCAGTGTGTCCGACGCCGGCTTTATTTCCGTCCGTAAACCGGATTTTTCCAAACTTTTCGAGACTTTCTTCGCGTAGTCTTCGTGCGTCGCCGCCACGGGGATCAGACTGACCTGCATCGGCGAAAGCCAAAGAGGGAGCGCCCCCGAATAATGCTCCAAGAGAGTCCCCATAAAGCGTTCCACGCTTCCCAGGATCGCGCGGTGCAGCATCACGGGCCGGTGTTTCTGTCCGTCGGCGCCGGTGTATTCGAGCTCGAATCTTTCCGGCAGCGCGAAATCGCATTGGATCGTGCTGCACTGCCAGGAGCGGCCCAGCGCGTCCTTGATTTTGATGTCAATCTTGGGACCGTAAAAAGCGCCTTCACCTTCGCACACCTCGTAATCAATTTTTTTGGACTTCAAAGCGCCCTCGAGGGCGCTCGTGGCCTTTTTCCAATCGTCGTCGGTCCCGATTGATTTTTCCGGACGGGTGCTCATCTCGATCTCGCGTTCTTTGAAGCCGAAAGTATCCAGCACGAAAAAAACAAAATCGAGCACCGAGCCGATCTCTTTCTCCAGCTGGTCCGGGAGACAAAAAATATGCGCGTCGTCCTGCGTGAAATTCCGGACGCGCAAGAGCCCGTGCAAGACACCCGACTTTTCGTTGCGGCAGACATTGCCCATTTCAAAAAATCGTAACGGCAGGTCACGGTAGCTCCGGCCGCTCGTTTTGTAGATCAGCATGTGGCCCGGGCAATTCATCGGTTTGATTGCGTATTCCTTCTGGTCCTCGGTCTTAAAAATGAACATGTTGTCCTTGTAATTTTCATAGTGCCCCGACCGTATCCAGATATCACTCTTTAAAATTTGAGGCCCGATGACAAACTGATAACCGCGCTTTAAATGCTCTTCTTTTACAAACTGTTCTATTAAATACCTGAGCAGCGCGCCTTTCGGATGATAAAAAATGAGTCCTTGCCCACCCTCTTCCTGAATTGAGAAAAAATCGAGCTCTTTGCCGAGCTTGCGGTGGTCGCGCTTTTTGGCTTCTTCGCGCAGTCTTAAAAACTCATCAAGTTCTTTTTTAGACGAAAACGCCGTCCCATAAATGCGCTGCATGACGGGGTTGGTCTCGATCCCGCGCCAGTAAGCGCCCGCCACACTCGTCAATTTAAATGCCTTGATGAGCCCCGTGGACGGCGCGTGAGGATATTTGCAAAGGTCCGTGAAATCTCCGTCCACGACGATCGAAATATCCTCGCTCCCCTCGAGTTGATCTATCATTTCGAGTTTATAAGTTTCATTTTTCGACTTAAAAATTTTTCTCGCCTCCGATGCCGACACCTGTTTTTTTTCAAAGGGATAATTCGCCTTCACGATCTTTTCCATCTCGGTTTCGAGTGTTTTTAAATCTTCCTCGCCCAAGGGCTCCGGCAGTTCGATGTCATAAAAAAATCCCTGCTCCACCGGCGGGCCGATGCCGAGCTTCGCATTCGGATATTTCCGCTTCACCGCCTGTGCCAGGACATGGGCGCAGCTGTGGCGAAGCTTGTCGAGGTCGGTGTATTGTTCCGCTACTTTTGCCATAAACTTTTAGAATTCCAAAATGGTGGGTACGGCTGGACTCGAACCAGCGACCTTTTCCATGTCAAGGAAACGCTCTAACCAACTGAGCTACGCACCCGAAAAAAGTGCCGGGGGCGGGAGTTGAACCCGCACACCCCGAAGGATACAGGATTTTAAGTCCTGTGCGTCTGCCAGTTCCGCCACCCCGGCAAATTTGTGAGGCGCGAACCGGAGTCGCACCGGTGTACGCGGTTTTGCAGACCGCTGCCTAACTGCTCGGCCATCGCGCCTTAAATGAGGACGGGATTTTCCGCCAGAGGCGGATCCGCCGCGCATTCTGGCGGAAGCGACTCTTTCAAAAATAATCCAAGTCCGAATTTAATCCGCCGACGCTTTAGTGGCGGATCAAAATTGAATAATCCTAACTATATAAAATACGGCGCGTTACAGAGGGAAAATAGCACTTTAATCTATCAAAAAGCGTTTTTTTAGTCACGCTTATTTTTGCGGCTAAAACCCAAGTTTCGCCCGATAAAGTCTTTCGGCTTCCCTGACTAAAATTTTGGAAAGCTTATTTTTGGAAATCACCCCAAAGCGCCTGCGTTTTTTTTCCCGATCCAAAAGATAGGCATGAATCGGCTTCTCCCCGAACGGATTTGAATTTTTCGTAACCTTTTGTAATACAATAAGATCCAACCCTTTTGATACGACTTTTTCAAAGCCATTTTCGAAAATGTGGGAGGACTCCAGGCCAAACCCTATAAAAACCTGGTGTCTTTTTTTCTTTTTTTTAAGCGAAGCTAAGATATCCGGATTTTTCACGAGAGGAATCACGCGCAAATTCTCTTTTTTGATTTTGCTCCCTGAAAAGTGAAACGGCCTCACATCACACACTGCAGCTGCCATGATTAAAACATCATTTCTCGGCACCAGGCGCGCTAAGGCCTTCTGAAGTTCAAGAGCCGTTCTCGCATGAGTAGGACACTCCACCCAAGTCACCCGATGTCCTTTGGCTCGGGCTGCTTTAACTAAATATCTTCCCATCGTACCAGTGGAACGGTTAGAAATGAAACGTACCGGATCTAGTGATTCCTGGGTTGGCCCTGATGTAACAAGAAAACGCAGCTTAATTTTCTTTCTCAAAGGTATGCGGGCAGGACTCGTTGCTAAGACAATGCATTTTTTACTGCTCGAATAATTGACTTGTTTTCCGCGAGGTGGCCCATGCCCTCGTCGCTGCAAACCAAGTGCCCGTGAATGGGCGGAACGACGGAGGCACCGTTTTTCTTAAGACGCTCGACATTTTCCTGGGTGAACTTGTTCGCGTACATTTTTTCGTTCATGGCCGGCGCAATCACAAGCGGCGCGGCGCTCGCCAGCACCGTGCAGGCCAACACATCGTCCGCCAGGCCGTGGGCGAGTTTTGCGATGATGTCGGCGGAGGCGGGCGCGATCAAAATAAGGTCCGAATGTTTGGCGAGCTCAATGTGAACGGGTTTGACCCGGCCGGGTGTCGAGAAAAAATCTTGAATAACCTCACTGCCGGCAAAACTTTGAAGCGTGAGGGGTGTGACGAAGTGATGCGCGTCTTTTGTCATGACGACCGTGACAGCATACCCCGCCTCCCGAAGCTCCGTGATGAGATCACACGCCTTATAGGCGGAGATGGAGCCGCTCACTCCCAGAAGAATGTTTTTTTTCATTTATTTAACCCGTTCCGCCCTGATAATGGCCTTCAAAACCTCGCGCGCCGTTGAAATATTGCGGTTCACGATGCGATAATCGCAAAGTACGGGGTCGTTCAACTCCACGAGCTCCCGCGTCGCCACCCGGAGCCGTCTGCGGATTTCTTTTTTGGACTCGGTGCCGCGCTTATTGAGCCTCTGGTGAAGTTCTTCTTTGGATGGCGGGGTCAAAAATATAAAAACCGCGCCGGGCCTTTTCTTTTTCACTTTTTTGGCTCCCTGCACGTCAATCAAAAGAAGCACGTCGCGGCCGCGTTTCAAATGTTCATCCACTTCCTTCTTCGGCGTGCCGTAATGATGGCCGAAAACGTTCGCGTTCTCCAAAAATCCGCGTCGGTTCTTTTTATCCAAAAATTCTTTCTTCGTGACGAAAAAATAATCCTCGCCGTTGTGTTCATTGACGCGGGGCGGCCGTGTGGTATAGGAAATGGACTGGACTAAATTTTTATCTTCCTTTAAAAGTTCCCGCGCGAGCGTCGTCTTCCCCGTCCCGGAAGACGCTGAGATGACAAAGAGCCTGCCTGTCCTGCTCGATCCGCCAAAATGCGCAGCGGATTTCGTAAACGCTGCGCGTTTACTCAACATTTTGCGCCTGCTCTCTTATCTTCTCGATCGCGCTTTTGATCTGGATCACCTGATTGGCCATCGCGACGTCGTTGGACTTGGCGCCCATCGTATTGGCCTCGCGGTACATCTCCTGCGCGATAAAATCTATTTTTCTTCCAAGCTCTCCGCTTTCCGTGAGCGTCCTCGACATGGCCTGGAGGTGACTCTTGAGCCGCGTCACCTCCTCGGAGATATCCGCGTTTTTCACGAAGAGCGCCACTTCCTGGGTCAAACGGTCGGAACTGACTTCCCCATTTTTTAAAAACTCTTTTATCTTTCCCTGCAGCGTCTTTTTATATTCACGGGCGACGAGCGGGATACGTTTTTCGATGGCCTGGAGCGAACGCTTCATCTCGCCGAGCCGTTTCTTGAGATCATTCTCGAGGGCCTTGCCCTCAACCGCCCTTGAAACCTTCAATTTTTGCAGCGCCAACCGCAGCGCCTTTTCAAGGTCCTTAAAAAACAGGCTCTGACGGTTAAAAAAAACGTCCCTGACCAAAACGTCGGGATAGTGAAGCACTTCTCTCAAACGCATCGCCTCTTCGGAGGCGCCCGCGACAGGTACTCCTTTTAACTTCAAAACCTTCTTAAGCCGCGTGATGTTTTGCGAGACTTCTTTTGCCAGCGTTTCGTTCAAGACGAGACGACTTGAAAACGTCGAGAAATCAGGGGCTGAAATAAAGAGGTTTATTTTCCCGCGCCTCAGCTCCTGCGAGACGATCTTACGCAGGCCCTCCTCAAACTCCGTCAGGTGATTGGGCAGTTTCGAAGAGATCTCAAGGAACTTGTGATTGCTCGTCTTGATCTCGGCCTTGATATGGCCTTGTTTGGACTTGAGCTCCGACCGCCCAAACCCCGTCATACTTTTAATCATTTAAACCGGCACTTTTGTTTTCAAGCCCACACTTTTTGCTTTTTTTGGGAGGCCATGGCTTCTTTGGTGGGATACAGATTGTCAAAGACGATCTCATCAGGCGTAAACCAAAGCTTGATTTCCCTCTCGGCATCTTCTTTATTGCTCGACGCGTGAATCGCGTTCTCGTAAATTCCCTTGGTCGTGATACGGCCGTAGGAGCCGCGGATCGAGACCGGCTCCGCCTCTTCGGGGTTGGTCGCACCGCACACTGTTCTTACCTTTTGAATCGCGTCCTCCCCGCAGTAAACAAGCGCCATCACGCGCTTGGTGTGATACTCCCCCATCAGATACTTCACGATTTCCTCAAAAAAAGGTTTGTCCTTCAAGTGCCTATAATGGTCCTCCGCGAGCTCTCGGGACACCGCCTTCATCTTGGCCGCGATGATGACAAGTTTCGCTTCTGAAAGGCGCGTCAGGATATTGCCGGTCAAGGATTTTTGAAGCCCGTCTGGCTTAATAATAACGAGCGTTGATTCTTCCATAAGGTTTTTAGATTAAAGGATATCCGTGTTTTTGTCAACACGAACGCTAGGGACGATCTCCACACGGCTCTCTTTAATTTATGTGATTTCTTTTCGCCGAAATCCGTGTATACTAAGACTTGTTTGGAAAATTTCTAAAAATGAAGCGCTTCTCCGACCTATTTTTCTTTTTGCCGGCTTTTTTCGCGAAGGTTTTATACATCGCTTACCTTAAAACAATACGAGTCCAAGTGATTAATAGAGAACTGGCCCCTGCTTGTATGCCTTCGCCTCGCAATCCAGTGTACGTTGGCTGGCATTCCAAAACTTTTTTGTTTATTCCCATGTATCGCAATCAGAAAATAGGCATTCTCACTCTTTTGGATTATAAGAACAGATTCTATGATTCCATGAGCCGTTTTTTTGGATTTCAGACAGTCCCCGTGACTAGCCCGCAACGAGCAACTCTACGGCTCGTTCAGTTATTAAAAGAGGGATCTCGGATCGCGCTGGCCGTGGATGGTCCCTACGGTCCGCGAGGGGCGGTCAAACCGGGAGCGGTTTATTTAGCGCAAAAAACAGGAAGGCCCATTGTTCCTATGCGAATTGAAGTGGAAAAAAGTTTCCGACTCGAATGGAGATGGGATAAGTATGAAATCCCGTTTCCGTTTACGAAAGCGACTATTTCCTTTGAAAAACCGATCTATGTGACGGATCCCTCGGGTGATACGGAGTCAAAAATCAAAACGGCGCTCGGGCCCTGTTGACGCCTCTCACTGACCAACGCCAAGGATCTTGAGCAATCGCTCCAGGTCATCAAAAGAATAATATTCGATTTCAACCCTTCCCCTCTTTTTCCCGTGATGGATCCGTACTTTCGTGCCTAGCACATGTTGTAATTTTTCTTCGAGATTTTTTATGTCCGTATTGGCGCTTAAATTCACGCGGCGCGATTTAGGACGCAACTTTGAATTGGTTAAAAACTCCGCCTGCCGCACCGAGAGACCCCTCTTAATGATCTTCTCGCAAAACGAGATCTGGCGCTTCGCATCCCCAAGCGAAAGAAGTGCCTTCGCATGGCCAAAGGTAATAAATTCTTTCGACAAATAGTCTTGTATCTTTTCTGGTAAGTTAAGTATTCTCAATGTGTTAGAGACTGACGATTTGTCCTTTCCTACCCGCTCGGCGATGGATTCTTGATTCAATCCAAATTCCTGCATGAGGCGCCGATACGCCTTTCCTTCTTCGATGGCGTTCAGTTCCTGACGCTGGATGTTTTCAATCAAGGACATTTCGAGAACGTCGGCATCCGGAACACGGCGGACAATCGCGGGTACTTCCGCGAGTCCCAAATATTTTAAGGCGCGCAAGCGGCGCTCGCCGGCGATCAATTCAAAATTATCGTTGTCCAATGCCCGAACGATGATCGGCTGGATCACGCCTTTTTCCTTAATCGATTTCGCAAGTTCCTGAATTTTACTTTCGACGAAATTCAACCGTGGCTGGAACCGGCTGGCATGTACCTGGGAAACCTTGAGCAACTGAACCCGTTCCGTGGGCTTGTCGTCCGTGGGGATCAAAGCTTCTAGACCTTTTCCAAGCACTTTTCTCTCCATAGAATCCTCCTTGTGGATGCTGGGGTCAAAGGGGTCTGACCCCTCTGACCCAATTTAAGTTAATGTAAGCTATTTAATTTCAATTACTTACATTAAATAATAAAAATTCTCTTGTAAATTCCTTGTACTTCTTCGCTCCTTCCGAATCTTTATCATAAAGAAAAATTGGTTTGCCAAAACCAGGCGCTTCACTCAGACGAATATTTCTCGGGATCACCGTTTTGTAAACTTTTTCTCCAAAATGTTTTTTCACTTCGTCTATCACTTCCTGAGTGAGGTTCGTGCGATAATCCGCCATGGTCATTAAAATTCCCTCAATCTCAAGACCGGAGTTTAGATTGTCCTTGATCAGGTTGATGGTTTTCATGAGCTGGCTCAAACCCTCAAGCGCATAATATTCGCATTGCATTGGGATGATCACGGAATGAGCGCCGGTCAGCGCGTTGACGGTCAAAAGTCCCAGAGACGGCGGGCAGTCAATGATGACAAAATTAAAGGACAGATCCAGGCGGGCTAGGGCCTTTTTTAAGCGTCCTTCCCTCCCTAATTCACCTACAAGTTCTACCTCGGTACCTGACAAATGGCTATTGGCGGGAACAATAAATAAGTCCTTAACACAAGTTTCTATAGCTAGTTCCGATAAATCAGTTTGGTCCAGGAGGGCGTGATAGATCGACCTTTCTATCTTGTTTTTATCAATTCCAAGACCGCTGGTGGCGTTGCCTTGAGCATCCAAGTCTATAAGCAAACACTTCTTGCCTTCCATCGCTAGACACGAAGAAAGCGAGACAGCCGTGCTCGTCTTCCCTACGCCGCCTTTTTGATTACAAATCGCGATGATCTTTGTCATTTTCGGCCATGATACGATAAGTTTTTATGGATGTCAATGATTTATGTGCTGACTAGTAGTGTAGTTTCCACGTGGAAACCAGGATTAGTTTTTAGAGGACCTGCGGAGTTTTTCGATGTGGACGGCTAGGACGGAAATATCACAAGGTGTGACGCCGGAGATGCGGGCGGCTTGGCCTAGAGAGACTGGTTTGATCTTGTCCAACTTTTCCTGGGCTTCCCGTCTAATTCCCTTTATTTCTTTAAACACCAGGCCTTGGGGGATCTTCTTTTCTTCAACCTGTTTCAATCGGTTGACGATCCCGATCTCTCTAGCCACATAGCCGGAATATTTGACTTCTATCTCTATTTGACGCTTGACTTCCCCATCTTCTATTTCTTCGTTTAGAATCGCAAGGATATCTTTCAGCTTAACTTCAGATCTCCTAAGATATTGATCTAAATAGACTTGCTGATATCTCTGTGTTTTTAGTTTTTCGACCCATTCATTGATTGTTTCTTGCTTCTTTGTAAATTTCTTAAATTGATCCTTAGAAATAAGCCCTAAATTATATCCATATTCCAGCAGCCGTTTGTCCGCGTTATCTTGTCTTAAGAGTAATCGGTGTTCAGCCCTTGAGGTAAACATCCGATAAGGTTCTTCAGTACCGTTGGTGACAAGGTCATCAATCAGGACGCCAATATAGGCCTCCGATCGATCCAGAATAAGCGGCTCTTCATTTCTTATTTTTAACACCGCGTTGATTCCAGCCATGAGGCCCTGACACGCCGCTTCTTCGTATCCGGAGGTTCCGTTGATCTGTCCGGCTAAGTATAAATTCTCAATTCTTTTTGTCTCAAGAGTGGCATTCACTTGAGTAGGAGGACAGAAATCGTACTCAATTGCATAACCAAATCTCATAAGTTCAGCATTTTCAAGTCCTTTTATACTTTTAACAAGTTTAATTTGAACATCTTGTGGAAAACTTGTTGATAATCCGTTTATATATACCTCATCCGTTAAACGGCCTTCCGGTTCTAAAAATAATTGATGGCGTTCTTTGTCAACGAAGCGATAAACCTTGTCTTCAATGGAGGGGCAATACCTCGGGCCGCGGCTTTTGATTTTTCCGGAATAGAGGGGAGAGTGGTGAATATTTTCTTTGATGATCTTGTGGGTTTCTTCGCTCGTATAGGTCATGTAACAGGGGAGTTGGCTTTGGGTGATTTTCTCAGTCTGAAAAGAAAACGGGGTTGGGTTTTCATCACCGTTTTGCGCCTCAAGCCCTGAAAAATCAATCGAATTCGCGTTGAGACGGGGAGGGGTGCCGGTTTTTAAGCGCTTAATTTCAAATCCGAGACTTTCCAAGCATCCGGAAAGTCCGAGTGATGCCTTGTCGCCGGCCCGGCCGCCCCCAAAGGTCACTTCGCCGATATGGATCAGGCCGTTCAAAAATGTGCCGGTCGTGATGATCACGGCCTCGGCGTAATACGTCGTCTGGATGGTCGTCACAACGCCCTTCACGACGTCGCTGTCGGTCAAAATCTCCTTGACCTCTCCTTGTTTTAGATCGAGATTTTTCTGTCCTTCTAAAACATGCTTCATCGTGATCTGATACATTTTTTTATCGCACTGCGCGCGCGGCGCCCAGACGGCGGGACCTTTGCTCGTATTCAGCATCCGGAATTGGATGCCGGTGCGGTCGGTGACTTTCGCCATTTCGCCTCCCAGCGCGTCTATTTCGCGCACGATGTGGCCCTTCGCAATGCCGCCGACCGCGGGATTGCAGGACATCTGCGCGACGGAATCCAAATTCATCGTGAGCATCAGCGTTTTAGCGCCCATGCGCGCGGCGACAAGTGCCGCCTCACAACCTGCATGACCGGCGCCTATTACGATCACATCGTATTTCTTATCGGAAGGGATCATAAGTTAATTCTGAGTTTCTGGTTCACACCAGCGTGAGTTTTTTGAGATGAAGCTGGTAACCCGTCATGAGAACGGTGTTCGTGAGCCAGTAGAGGACTAAGCCTGAGGGCATCGTATAAAAAATAAACCCGAAAATGATCGGCATCATCACCGTCATCATTTTTTGCTGCGTCTGGATTGTGGGGTCCTGACCTTCTATTTTTACCTGCGTGAATTTCTGTTGAAAGAACATCGCCCCGACCATGACGAGAGGAAGCACATGAATTTGATTGCCCAAAAAAGGCAGCGTCCATGGCAGCACCACGCTGTCTGGAGATGATAAGTCATTTATCCACAATAACTTAGAGTTTATCAAAATTGCGGACTTGGACAGCGCCACATAGAGTGCCATGAAGACCGGCATCTGTAAAATCATCGGAAGGCAACCGCCGAAAGGATTTACTTTATGTTTTTTATAGAGTTCCATCGTTTCTTTATTCAGTTTTTCAGGATTCTTTTTGTGCTGTTCCCGAAGCTTCGCCATGTGCGGCTGGACCAGCTGCATTCGCTTCATGGATAGATAGCTCAAGCGCGTGAGAGGAAAGAGGAGGAGGTTGATCAGGACCGTAAGAACGACGATCGAGACCCCGTAATTTCTGAAAATTTTGTGGAGAAGTTCAAGCCCTCCGACAAGCACTCGGCCGATCGCGTCCAGTTTCCCGAAATTCACGATCGGATCAAGCCGAAGCGGCAAAAGTTCGTCAATTTCATTGGGACCGATATAGAGAAGAAACTCCTGTTGGACCGAACCGTGTGCCGGTACCGTTATTTTTTCCGATAGAAGAGAGGCGTTTAATTGATGGTTCCCAAGCCCCTCCACGAACCCTTTAAAACCGCCGGAGCGAGGTTTCACGAGGATCGAAAAATGCCTGTCCTTCACGGCGACCCAATGAAGCGTTCCCTGGCTCTCAACGGTCTTGCCGAGCTTGGTTTCTTTGATGTGGCGGAGTGTGTCTTTCCCGCTCTCGGACGAGTAAAAATTTGCCTCCAGATATTGATTGTCAATAGAATGCCTGGCGGGAATCGTGTTGCCGACGCTCAACCGGTAGCGGAGCTCCACCGGCGAGCCGGAGTTATTTTCAAAACGCAGCGAGAAATCCACCCCGTAGTGATCGGGATGAAAAACGTACTCCTTAACGATTTTTATTTCTCCGAGCGCGGCATGGGCGGTCACGGCGTCTGCGCGCGAACTGAGCTCAAAATCCTGGACTTCGCCGCCACGGTCCATCAGACGCACATAAGTCGGCGCACCGGCCGGTGAACCAAGCGAGATTAAAGTCAACGGCTTTCGAGTCTCGGAGTCAATAAATTGGGGAAACGAGATCTCACGGATCACGCCGCCTTTGGAGTTAAATTGAAGCTTTAAGCGCTCATTTTGAAAAACAAGGTCTTGGCCGTCTTGGAATTTTTCCGCGCTGATCGGAGACGGGGAAGAAGCTATAGGTGGAATGTCGGATGGAGCCTTCGGCGAAGATTTGGCGGTCGCGGGCTTGCGGGTCTGATAATAATCCGGATAGAACTTCTGCAAAATCATCGGATAAAACGCCAAAACCAGGAAGGAGACCGCCAATGCCGCTAAAGTTCTTTTTTCCATAAAAACCTACCTTAGGTTTCCCGTATTGGTTCCCACCGGGTCATAGCCGCCTGGTGAAAACGGGTGACACCGCAGGAGTCTCTTTGTCATCAGAAAAAACGCTTTTATAAAGTTAAATTTTTGAAACGCCTCTATGGAATAAGCCGAACAACTTGGATGAAATCGGCATGCTCGTAACCCATTTGTTTTAAATAAGTTAGATATAAATAGAATCAAAACTATGATCAAATTTTTCATAGAATGGTTGTTAATGTCCTATTTTTTCAAGGAGTTCCTGCACCTGGCTTAAACGCGGTCTCAAGGGTGTTTTGAGCACCCGAAATAAGTAAACCTTACCCTGATCCTTGAAACACGAATTATTCCGGGTAGCCTCGCGGATAAGACGTCTTATCCGATTTCGATCGGTCGCCAGATGGACCGTCTTTTTTGGGATAGAAATGAAAATTAACGGCTTCACGGATCTCGTCTTCCGTAGGTCTTTTTTTGAAACTTCAAAAGAAAGCCAGTTATTCTCAGGAGGCATACAAAGGCGTTTTTTTAAGATCAGACCGTCAGTTTTTTACGCCCTTTTTGACGGCGGCGTCTCAAAACGTTCCGCCCGTCTCTGGTTTTCATCCGCTTTCTAAAACCGTGCGTTCTTTTTCTCTTAATATTGGACTTGTTGGTTAGCGTCTTTTTCATGAGACGTGGATTATAGCATACGGTCTTTGAGAGTCAAGGTGTAAAGAGGACATTTTTTAAGAAATGTGTTGCAAATAAAACCAGCGCTTGTTATAATCCGTCACACTTTCTTGAAACTTTCGTATTTTTAAAGGAAGTACCTATCTGTGGATAACTTGTTAATAAATGTCTGTTCGTTTTACTTATTCCTGTTATTAACTATTGTATTTGTAACCTATTGTAGCTTAATATCTTAGGTTAAAATTTTAAAACAATAAACAAACTCTCGAGATGTCTTCTGTGGATAATTCCAAGGAATATTCTGTTCTGGAACTTTGGTCAAAAATACTTGATTCTCTTCAAAAGGAGCTCGCGCCCCAGGTTTATGAGCGCTGGCTTAGGCCGATCAAGCCGGTTGAACTCAAAGATGGGGAGCTTTTCTTAAGCGTCCCCGACGAGTTTTTTAAAAACTGGATCATCGACCATTACGGAAATATGATCACTCTCGCCCTGAAAGAAACTGCGGAAAATCCCAGCTTAAGGATCAACTTTCAAATTTCAAAATACGACGCTCCCGCCCAAAACCAGACCAGCTCCGCCGCGGTTCTGCCCCAGCCGTCTCAAGGGCGGATAGAGTCCGTATTAAACACAAAATATCAGTTTGACACTTTTGTCGTGGGGCCATCCAATCGTTTTGCCCACGCCGCCTCCATGGCGGTCGCGGAGAGCCCCGCCAAGGCCTACAACCCTCTCTTTATTTATGGCCCGGTCGGTCTTGGAAAGACTCACTTGATGCAGGCGATCGGGCAGGAAATCTTGAGAAGAAACCCCCAGACGAACGTTCTTTACATCACAAGTGAAAAATTCACCAATCAACTCATCAACGCGATTAAAACGGGCACGACGATCAAATTCAGGGAAAGATACAGAACCGTTGATGTGCTTCTGATCGATGATATCCATTTCATTGCCGGAAAAGAAGCGACGATGGAGGAGTTTTTTCATACGTTCAACGCGCTCTATGACGCTCATAAGCAAATCGTCGTTTCAAGCGACAAACCTCCAAAGATCATCTCCAATTTAGAAGAGCGTTTGGTGTCCCGCTTTGAGTGGGGGCTTGTGACCGATATCCAACCTCCCGATTTTGAGACGAGAACCGCCATCCTTAGATCCAAAGCGGAAAGAGAGGGCCTTCGAATTCCCGATAGCGTCACGTCGTTTATCGCCGATAAGATCAAATCGAATATCCGTGAGTTGGAGGGAGCCTTGATCCGGGTCGTGGCTTACTCCAAACTGGTGGGTAAAGAGGGGGTGGATGAGAACACCGCTCAGGAAGTCTTAAAAGACATGATTGTGGAAACGGAAAAAAAAATCACGGTTGACCTTATTCAAAGGCGGGTGGCGGAATATTTTGAGGTGCGCCCTTCCGACATGACGGCCAAACGCCGGTCCCGAAACGTCGTCTACCCGCGACACATCGCCATGTACTTATCAAGAGAAATGACGGCGCTTTCGTTCCCGGAAATCGGGGAACAATTCGGCGGTAGGGATCACACGACGGTGCTACACGCTTATGGGAAAATTAAGAGAGATATTAAGAAGGATTTGAAAGCAAAATCTCTTGTGGATAAGTTATCACTTGAAATTAGAAAGTGATTGTGTTGTGGATAAGTGGTAAGTTATTCACAGTTTGTTGTTTTTATAACTTTAATTTTTAGAGAATGTTATGGATTTTTCACACAATTAACAACCTCTACTGCTAATACTGTTTTTTATCTTATTTAAAAGATAATAATAAAAGGAGATTGTAAAATGAAAATAAACACCACAAAAGATAGTTTGCTTAAAGGAATTCAAACCGTTCAAAACGCGGTGAGCAGTAAAAGTACACTCCCTATTTTATCTCATATTTTAGTCGAAGCAAAAAAACAAGAGATTAAGTTAACCGCGACTGATTTGGAGATAGGTGTTTCCGTGAGAGTGGATGGGGAGGTTTCTGAGGAGGGGGCTATCACGGTTCCGGCAAGAAAATTCAGCGAAATAATAAAAGAGCTTCCCAACCAAAACCCAATCACCATCTCATTAAAGAAGGGTCAATCAATTATAATTGAGTCAGGCAAAAGCTATTTTCGATTGATGGGACTTTTAAAAGAAGATTTCCCACAACTTCCGGATTTTGGAGTGGTTAAAGGGAAGGATATTCATACGGTTAAAATCCCGCAAAAACTTTTAAAAAATATGATCCAACTCACCTCCTTCGCAATGAGCCATGATGAGGCGCGGTATGTATTGAACGGTATTTTATTCAGCTTTAAAGATAAAAGTTTAAAACTTGTCGCAACGGACGGGCGACGGCTTGCATTTATTGAAAAGGAGTTTTCTGAGATGGGGAGTTTTAAAAAAGACATCATCGTGCCGATGAAAACCATCCAAGAGCTAAATCGGGACTTAGGGGAAGAGGGGGATGTAAATTTTTATTTCAAAGAGGACCAATTACAGATCAATATCGGGCAGATCACAATCACCTCTCGTTTAATTGAGGGGGAATATCCGAATTATGAACAGGTTATCCCCAAGAAAGCAAAAGAGGAGCTTAGGGTTAACACACAGGATTTTCTACAAGCGACCCGCCGGGCGAGCATTCTAACAAGCCAGGATTCCCAATCCATCAAAATTAATTTTATTAAAGATCGGCTCATCATTACTAAGAACACGCCGGATCTCGGTGAAGTACGTGAGGAGCTTGAGGTGGATTATAAGGGCGGGGAGCTCGCGATGGGTTTTAATCCCAGTTTTTTGATCGACGTTTTGAAAAATGTGGGGGAGGATATGGTGAAATTTGAATTGATCGATCCGGAAAAGCCCGCGGTCATCCGAAGCGGTGACAACTACACTTATATTGTCCTTCCCATGCAGGTGACATGATCCCACCACTCCTTTCCTGCAATCGCCTGGCGATTGGTCCGCGTAGGCGGACGAAAGAAGTGGTGGGATGAAGCGAAGTGCCGCTCCGATATCGGACGTCATTAAAAATGTATTTGCGCAGCTCGAAAGTGAAGCCAACTCGTCCAAAGAAGAGATGGACTCCTGTTGGAGAGAGCTGGTAGGCGAAAAAGGTTTTCGGCATTCGCGGCCCGCGTCGCTCAAGAAGAAAATTTTAAGTGTGCGCGTGGACAGTTCCGGTTGGATGCACGAACTCACAATGCAGAAACGACAGCTTTTAAAAGGGTTGAAAAGACGTTTTGGAAAAGATAGAATTTCAGAACTTCACTTTAAGATAGGGGAATTGGATGGCTAAGGTTTTATCGAAAGTAGATACCTCCGATTACGGCGCTAAAAATATCCAGGTCCTCGAGGGAATGGAGGCGGTTCGGAAGCGTCCCGCGATGTATATCGGCGACATTGGGATGCGTGGGCTGCATCACTTGGTCTATGAGGTGGTGGACAACTCCGTGGACGAGGCGCTGGCCGGCCACGCGAACAAAATCGACGTCGTCGTTCACAGCAACAACAGCGTCTCGGTCGCGGACAACGGCCGCGGCATTCCCGTAGATATCCATAAAGGAGAAAAGAAACCGGCCGTTGAAGTAGTGCTTACGATGCTTCATGCCGGTGGGAAGTTTGACAAAAAAACTTACAAGATCTCCGGCGGTCTTCATGGCGTCGGTGTCAGCGTCGTCAACGCGCTTTCCGAGTGGCTCGAGGTGGAGATCCGACGCGACGGAAAAGTTTATCACCAGCGCTACCAGCGCGGAAAGACGGCAACCAAGCTTACGGTGGTCGGCAAGTCCAAATCCAACGGCACCAAAGTCACATTTAAGGCCGACAAGGAAATTTTTGTTGGCCTTCCGATCGAATATAGCTACGATATTCTCACCAACCGCCTGAGAGAGCTCGCGTTTCTCAATAAGGGGCTCACGATCACGATCAAGGATGAGCGCGGCTCGAAGGAGAAAGAGGCGGAGTTTTGTTTCTCCGGCGGCATCATCTCGTTTGTTCAGGAACTTAGTAAGAATAAAAATCCTCTCCATTCGAAGGTCATCTATTTCACCAAGGAAAAAGACAACACGAACGTCGAGATTGCGATGCAGTATAACGACGGCTACGCCGAGAGTATTTTCAGTTTCGTCAACAATATCAATACGATCGAGGGCGGGACGCATGTGAGCGGATTTAAGGCGGCGTTGACCCGCTGCGTCAATCAGTATTGTAAGGGAAAAAATATTGTAAAAGACGAGGTGAGCGTCCAGGGCGATGATATTCGTGAAGGTCTCACCGCCGTCATCAGCTGCAAAGTTCCTCACCCTCAGTTCGAAGGGCAGACCAAGACGAAACTTGGGAACAGCGAACTCGAAGGGCTGGTCGAATCGATCGTTAATGAGGGTTTAGGAAAGTTTTTTGAAGAGAATTCGAGCATCGCGAATAAGATCATTGAAAAAGCCGTGTTGGCCGCCAAGGCGCGCGAAGCGGCTCGCAAGGCGAGAGAACTCACACGACGCAAAGGCGCGCTTGAGAGCGGTTCGCTTCCGGGAAAGCTCGCGGACTGTCAGGAAAACGACGCGTCGCTCTGCGAAATCTATCTGGTGGAAGGAGATTCCGCCGGCGGCTCAGCCAAGCAAGGCCGAGATAGGCGGTTTCAGGCGATCCTGCCGCTTAAGGGCAAAATTTTGAATGTCGAAAAAGCGCGCTTGCATAAGGTGCTCTCCAACGAGGAAATCTGCACGGTCATCAATGCGCTTGGGACCGGCATCGGGGAGGAGTTCAATCTCGAAAAACTCCGTTATCACAAGATTCTCATCATGTGCGACGCCGACGTGGACGGGAGCCATATCCGGACGCTTCTTTTGACCTTCTTTTACCGCCAGATGCACGCTCTGGTTGAAAAGGGCCATATTTATATTGCCCAACCGCCTTTGTATAAGGTTAAGCGAGGAAAAAGAGAGGAATATATCGAGACTGAGGAGCAGATGAGTAAACTGCTTCTAGAGCTGGGAGGCGAAGACTTAACACTTATTCGCCAAAAGGATAAGGAAAAAATAGCCGATAAAAAGCTTCTAGAATTACTTAACCTATTGAAATCATTGGATGATATGACAAGTGGATTAATAAGACGGGGTATAGATCTATCAAAATACATAGGTTTTATGAATAAGAAAACCAAAAAACTACCAGTTTATAGGGTAAAAGTGGAGGGTGAAGACCAGTTTTTATATAATGATGAGGATTTGGCAGAGGTTATTAAGCGCTATGAGAAGTGGAAGGGCAAGGATGTAGACCTGGAGGAAGCGCAGAAGAAGGGGGACAGTAAAAGCCAGATTGCCAAAGAGCTGGACCTTATAGAGTTCTTTGAGGCGGATGAGATCGCCGAGACCATCAAGAAGATAGAGAAGCTGGGAGTGGATATTGAGGACTACTGCCTCGACGCCGACAGTAAAACAGAGACGCCGAAGAAGCCAAAACGGGCCTTGAAATCGGCCAAAAAGGAAGTATTTAAGAAAAACATGCTTTACAAAATAGACAGAAAAGACGCCGAGCCGGTGTATGTGGCCAATTTGGCGGAAGCGTTGAAGTATGTGCAAACCGAAGGAAAAAAAGGCATGGCGATCCAGCGTTATAAAGGTCTCGGAGAAATGAACCCCGAACAGCTGTGGGAAACGACGATGGACCCGGAGAAAAGAACGGTTCTGAAAGTGACTTTAGAAGACGCGGTCGAGGCGGACAAGACCTTTACCACCTTGATGGGCGATGAGGTTGAGCCGAGGCGTGAGTTTATCCATAAGTATGCGCGTGAAGTGAAAAATTTGGACATATAACATGGCCGATAAAGAAAAAGCACCCGAGAAATCACAGAATTTATACACGAGAAACGAAAAGATTATCCCTGTTTTCATAGAACAGGAGATGAAAACCTCGTATCTTAACTACGCGATGAGCGTCATCGTGGGAAGAGCGTTGCCGGATGTGCGCGACGGTCTGAAGCCCGTGCACCGGCGCATTCTTTTCGCGATGAGAGAACTGGGTCTGGATCACTCGAAGGCGTATAAAAAAAGCGCCCGCATCGTCGGAGAAGTTTTGGGTAAATATCACCCTCACGGTGACACGGCCGTGTATGACACGATGGTGCGCATGGTGCAGTATTTTTCTCTTCGGTATCCGCTGGTGGACGGTCAGGGAAATTTTGGCTCCGTAGACGGAGACTCGGCCGCCGCGATGCGTTATACCGAGGCGCGTTTGGCGGCGATTACGAGCGAAGTGTTAAGCGATATCGAAAAAAATACGGTGAATTTCGCGCCCAATTTCGATGAAACGCTGGAAGAACCGACACTTTTACCCGCCACGCTCCCCAATCTTCTTTGCAACGGCTCAAGCGGTATCGCCGTCGGCATGGCGACCAATATTCCGCCGCACAATTTGAACGAGGTCGCGGACGCGATCATGGCCGTCGTGGACAATCCGGAGACTGACGTCAAAGAGTTAATGAAATATATTAAGGGCCCCGATTTTCCGACAGGGGCCACTATCTGCGGAATGGAGGGGATCCGCTCCGCTTATGAGACCGGCCGCGGCATCATCAAGATCCGCGCCAAAGCGTCGATCGAGGAAGGGAAAAGCGGAAAGCAGGCCATTGTCATTCATGAGATTCCCTATCAGGTGAATAAATCCAATCTCATCGAGAGCATCGCCGATCTCGTCAATGAAAAGAAAGTCGAGGGAATCTCCGACGTGCGGGACGAGTCGGACAAAGAAGGAATGCGCCTTGTCATAGACTTAAAGCGTGACGCGGCCGCACAGGTCATCCTGAATCAGCTCTATAAGCACACGCAGATGCAGGAAACCTTCGGCATCATTCTCCTGGCGCTGGTGGACGGGAGCCCGCGGGTGCTGAAACTGAAGGAAATCATCAATGAGTATATCCGCCACCGCAAAGAGATCATCACGCGCCGGACGATCTTTGACTTGGAAAAGGCCAAGGACCGCGCGCATATCGTCGAGGGCTTAAAAAAAGCCGTTGATATTTTGGACAAAGTGATCAAAACGATCCGCAAGTCCAAGAATCCTCCCGAGGCAAAGGTCGCGCTGGTCGAAAACTTTGATTTTTCCGATCGGCAGGCGCAGGCGATCCTGGAGATGCAGCTTCAGAAACTGACAGGCCTTGAGATTCATAAACTTGAGGAAGAGTTCAAGGAACTTTTAAAGAAAATAGAATATTTCGAGTCCATTCTCAAGTCAGAAAAGAAGGTTTTGGAAATCATTAAGGAAGAGCTGGCCGCGCTCAAGGAAAAATACGGCGACGAGCGGCGCACGGATATCGCCAAGAGCATCGACATCGAGCTTGCGGTCGAGGACCTGATCGCCGAGGAAGACGTCGTGGTCACGATCAGCCATCAAAACTACGTGAAGCGCCTTCCGGTCACGACCTACCGCAAGCAAAAACGGGGCGGTGTCGGGGTTGGCAGCGGCGGTGTCGAGGAAGATTTTGTTGAGCATCTTTTTATCGCCTCGACGCATGATCACCTTCTTTTATTTACCTCGAAGGGTAAGGCGTTCGTGATCAAGGTGCATGAAATTCCTCAGGCAAGCCGCATTTCAAAGGGGAAGTTCGTCGCAAATTTTGTCTCGTTGTCACAGGGAGAAAAGATCACCTCTTATATTCCGGTCCGGGAATTCAAAGAAGGCCAGTTTGTTGTCATGGCGACACGCATGGGGCAGATCAAGAAATGTGACCTGACCGATTTTGAGAGTATGCGGAAAAGCGGTATCGTCGCGATAGGCCTGGATCCGAAGGACGAGCTGATCGAGGTGGAACTGACCGACGGCAAGCAGGAAATATTCCTCGCGACTCGCAAAGGCAAGGCGATCCGCTTCCCCGAGACGCTTGTGCGCAGCATGGGGCGCACGGCCGGCGGCGTGCGGGGGATCACGCTTGAAAATAAAGATTATCTGATCGGCATGGAGGTCGTTTCAAAAGACGCAACGCTTCTCTCCGTCACCGAAAAAGGTTTCGGCAAGCGCTCCGAGATCGGCGAATACCGCGTCACCTCGCGCGGCGGCAAAGGCGTCACCAACATCAAAGTCACCGAGAAAAACGGCGAGGTGGTGGGACTAAAATGCGTGTCCGACAAGGACGACGTCATGATCATGACCCAGACCGGCATGGTGGTGCGCTGCTCCGTCAAGGACATCCGTGAGACAGGCCGCGTCGCGCAAGGCGTGCGGCTCATCAATTTGAAAAAGGCCAACGACAAAGTCACAACGATCGCCAAAGTCGAGCCCGAAGAAGGATCTACTGACCCCATCGTCTAGCCTGGCTTAGGACATCACCCTTTCACGGTGATGACACGGGTTCGAATCCCGTTGGGGTCGCCATACTTCAATATCGAACTAGTGCTACAAGCGGGGGCGTCGG
>Ga0080064_1002073_pt1 | contig 36129 bp, 35 predicted proteins | sample Subgrocontami54m_FD_69260 | JGI IMG/M metagenome (GOLD analysis project Ga0080064, IMG submission 69260) | Subsurface groundwater microbial communities from S. Glens Falls, New York, USA - GMW46 contaminated, 5.4 m (SPADES assembly) (version 2) ...
GGACCGATCCACGCATGTCGCCGGCCCAGATCCTGGACCTCTGCGGCTGGCGACTGGCCATGGTCCACGACATGGAGCCTGAGGATCGGTCGATCGCCGAGCTGCGTAAGGTGCACTTGCGCGACGAGCAGGCGGACATCTGGGTGACGGGCCACACCCACTTCGAGCGGCTGGACTACCGCGACAGCGTCTTGCAGGTAAACCCGGGCAGTCCGACGTATCCGCACCTGACGTCGACCCGCCTTGGGACGGTGGCGATCCTCGACCTCGAAGCCGGGCGGCTCGAAGCGAAGATCGTCCAGCTTGGGAACACCGAGGGGCGTGCCAATCCGGGCAAGGAATACGCTTTTTGCCTCGGCGCTGAGATCCAACAGCTCGGCGACTCAACCCCGCGGGTGTCAGCCTGATACCTGGGCGGTTGCGAGCTTCTCGGGGACCCGCGGGCGTTCGCTGAAGCGGTAGAACCGCTCGGCGTTGCGATGGGTGATGTTGGCTTTGGCCTCGTCGGTGAGATCCTCGGACTCGACCAACTCGCGGATCTCCGCCCGACAGATGGCGTTGTTGACCTCGTGCGGGAAATCCGACGAGTACATGAAAGCTTCGCTGCCGACCCGGCGACAGGCGTACGCGATGTCCTCTTCCGCTCCCTCGCAGCCGATGTACAGCCGGCCTTCCTTGACGTGTTTGCGGATGTAGTCCGAGACCTTGACGCCGGGTGGCGGCGCGAGCTCGCCACGCGGATTCCATTGCTCATGGGTGTCGTGGGCGCGGTCGAACCGCTCGAGGGCCATGAGCACCCACGACACGCCGCCTTCCAGGAAGGCAAAGTGGGCGTTCGGATAGCGGTCCAGACACCCGTTGAAGAGGATGCTGGCGAAGTGGATCGCCAGGCCGAATGGGTGGCCCAGCGCGCCGACGGGCGTGTAGACGTTCATCTGGTCCATGCCGAAGCCAGCATGCGTGCCGCCGTGGACGCCGATGGCGCAGCCGAGGCGATCGGCCTCCGCGTACACGGGCCAGTACTCCTTCGCCCCGAGGTCGCTCGGCAGGCCGGCGGTCTGGAGCGTGGCCCCGACCATGCCGAGCTCGGTCACCGCGCGTCGCAGCTCCTCGACCGCGGCTTCCGGCTCCTGCATCGGGATCAGCGCCATACCGTTGAAACGGGGGCTGCGCTGCACGTAGGTCTCGGCGAGCCAGTCGTTGTACGCGCGGGCGACGGCGATGGCCCAGTCGCGGTGGTTGATCTTGCTGTAGGCCAGGCCGCCATAGAGGACCGTGGACTCGATGCCCACGTCGTCCATGAAGTCGATCCACCCTTGCGGATCGACGGGCCGGAAGGAGCCGGGCGGCGTTGTTCCGATGAACGAATGGAGATGGTCGAGCGGCGGGAAGATGGCGCCGCCCCGGGGCACCGTGCCGGCGGGAAGGAACTTCGCCATGCCTTCGTTGTCCGAAAAGAAGTGGCCGTCGCTGTCGATCACGCGCATCGGAAGTCCTCCACCGCAAGGTTCGGCTGGTCGTATTGCCGCATTATAGAAACTCGCGGCTCAATCGATGCCCGCGACCTTCCGGATCAGTGCCACCGCGTCCTGGGGGGCCTCGTCCGCCGCCCAGACCACGTACTGATCGGGCCGTACGAGGATCAGGCGGGCCTCGTAGGCCTTCCGGTCATCCTCGTAGGAATCTCTGACCACGCGGAGTGGCACGCGACATACCCCCAGGGCATGTTCAATAGCCCCGACAGCCGAGTCGTCTACACCGAAGGCCAGTAGCGTGAAACCGTCCCCGAGGACCTCGAAGACATTACGACCCCAGGAGAGGCGGCGCGGCGAGAGATGGTGCCCGGGCCGCGCAACCAGCGAATGGCCGCCATGGACGCTGCAAACCGCATCCGGCGAGCCCATAACGACGGGAGATCCTTCGTAGTGGGGCTCATACGCCTGCGGGGGCGCGACCCCGGCGGCCATCCTGCTCCATTCCCGCTCGAATTCGGCGCAGTCGCGGTCCGGGCGGTAGCGGTCGAGAAATGCGCGATCGTGCTCGATCCACGCCGCGATAAACTTGCCAGTCTCCACGAAGATGGGCTGCCGCTCGGCATTGTAAGAGTCGAGAAGTCGCTGGCCTCCCCAGCCCTCGAGCACCGCCCCCAACTTCCAGCCGAGGTTCACGGCGTCCTCCAGCCCTGAATTCAGGCCGAAGCCGCCATATGGCGGATGGTTATGACAGGCGTCGCCGGCGATCAGCACCCGCCGCTCGCGGTACCGGCTAGCTACGGCGATGCGGGCGTCCCAGAAGCCAACGTGGTCGAACGTGCAAGCGAAGGGGAAGCCGGCGGCCTCCTGCACGAGACCGTGGAAATCGAAATGGTCCGGATCGGCATCGTTGGGGACCGGCGCGTGAAAGAAGAAGCCCTCGCCGACGTCGATCCGGCCGAAGAACTGCCAGTACCCCTGCAGCTCGGGCTTGAGCACGCGATACGTCGTCCGCTCCGGGAAGCGACTCAGGCCCGCGTGGAGCTCACGCGAGCGGAGGACCGCGAGTACCATGCGCTGCTCGAAGTCCTTCCCGCCCCGATCGATGCCAGCCTGCTCCCGCACGCCGGAGCGGGCGCCATCGCATCCGACGACGTAGTCAGCCGCGAGAACCTCCGCGGTGGCGGGAGAGCTTTCGTCCGTGATCGTGACGCGAACGCCGGCGTCGTCCTGCTCGACCGTCGTCGCCGTCCAGCCGAAAAGCGTCGTGACGGAGGGAAGCTCCAACAGTCGGCGGCGCAAGACTTCTTCGGAAAGGTATTGGGGCAGCCGCTCATTGTCCTGGAAGTAGTACGAGCGGACGGCCTCGCCGCGGCCGCTCTGGCCCGCGTTGGCATACCAGTACTCGCTCATGAGGTTCCCGTACGCCGTCACCCCGCCGATGGGGTAGCCGGGCGGCATCACGCGCGCGGCCCGCAGCTCGTCGACGCACCCCCAGAAATAGAAGTGCTCGAGCGTTCGATTCGTCAGGTTCTGGCCTTTTGGGATCCGCTGCGGCGTGAGATGCCGCTCGACGAGCGCACAGGAGATGCCACGCTGCCCGAGCTCCACGGCGAGCGCGACGCCGACCGGCCCGCCGCCCACGATGATCACCTGGTAGGGCTGCATACACTCCTCACTTGGTGGCGCCGGAGCGCGTTGCGGCACCAGATCAGCCGACTCGGCGCGCGGTTCCGCGCACCTGCGGCCGGACCGGGTACGGGCCCAACGGGTACTGCTCCATGGCTTCGACGACGAAGCCTGCTCGTTCGATAGCGACGACCGTCGCCCGATTTGGACATCACCCATCGGTTACCGCCCGCCAGAGCGGGGTCACGAGATCCTGCAACGTGGCCCAGCGTGGGTCAGCACTCCGCACGTGCTCCATGAACCGCAAACGCCCGCCTGGTTTGAGCACCCGCCGAATCTCGCCGAGGCTCAGGGCCGGCGAGCCCACGGTGCAAAAGACGAGCGTCGCGATCACTTCGTCGAATACCCCGTCGGCAAAGGGCAACCGCTCCCCCCCGGCCGCCACCAGGTCCACGTCGGCAGCGGATTCGGCCGCCCGCGGCTGCGCCCGCTGCAGCATCGCCAGGTCCGGATCGATGGCCACCACCCGGGCCCCCGGTTGGTAGAAGGGGAGGTTCTGGCCCGTCCCAACCCCGAATTCGAGGACGCGGCCGGACGCGGCGCCGACCACACCGCGGCGCAAGCCCGCGAGTCGCTCCCCCGTCAGGCGCATCTGGAGATCGTAGATCGCCGCCTTGAGCCTACCCATTGCCCCTTCAGGACGTCGCTCTATCGCTGGCTCGATGCATGATCGCGCACTGAACTCACAGGACACAAATGGCTGGGCACTTGGTGGCAGATGGAGAAGTGAGTATGATGGCGGCAAGCTCACTCGGAAACGGGAGGATCGACCATGATTCAGCCAGTTGCCTTGTCCACCGCGCACATGGAAAGCGCGTCGATCGCCGAATCGGTGCCGGTCCTCACCGACCTGCTCGGCTTTGAGGAGCAGTCCCGGGCGACGGGCGAGGTGACGCTCCGCCACCACGACTCCCAGTGGGTCCTCACCGTGCACGAAGTACCCGGCCGCGACACGGACCGCCCGCGCTACCACCACTTTGGCGTGCGAGTCGAGCGGAAGGCCGAGGTTGATCGGGCGTGGGAGTACATCAACCTTCATCAGGAGGAGTACGGCCTGCTCCACATGGATCCGCAGGTCGTCCGCCACGGCTCGTACTCGATCCACTTCCAGGAGCCGGGCACGAACTTCTGGGAGATCGAATGCTACGAGGACGTGCTGCGCAAGGACTCGGGTGAAGGGCGGCTCGGCGGCGTGCGCTCCCGGCACTGGACCGAGCCCAGGGCGGATGACGGGGCATCAGGCCGTGGCTTCGCCCCGCAGGCGTTCACGCACGGGACGCTCGGGGTTGCGGACCTTGATCGTCTCGAGAATTTCGCGACGCAGGTGCTTGGTCTCGAGGTGCATCGGGCCTACGCGACGGCGCGCTACGTGAAGCACCCGGCCAGCAAGCACTACGTGGTCTGTCTCAAGGTGGACGAGCCCCACACCTACTCGCCAAACTTCCGCTTCACGGTGACGCTCGACGGGCCGGAGGCGGTCGAAGCCGCGCATGCCGAGTTGACCCACGCAAAGACCGATCTGGGCCTCACGGAGGTGCGGCCGGTCGAGACGAGCGGCGCGGGCGCCTCGTTCCTGATCGCGGACGCCGACAAGAATTGGTGGGAGATCGCCGGATAAGGCATCCACCGCAGGCGCACCCATTACGCTTCACGCCGGTGACGACCAGCGGAAGATCGTAGCGACCTTGCGGCAGACGATGGGGCAGACCGGCAGATCTCGATACGGCCATCTATACCCCGAGACTGACCCGCGCTGGGATGTCGATAATGGCCATCTTCGGATAATCGAGATGGCCCACGGCTGGGGGCACATCCTCGCCGCGCGGAGGCAAGAGGCGCTGTTGCGAGACCGTCACGAGCTGGCTGAGATTGACAACGCTTGGCACGGGAAGTCCCGATTCTTGGGGCTCGAGCCGCACCATAAACGGATAGACCCGTTCAAACCGTGATGTGATGGCGGCGATGATCGTCGTCGAGCTGGCCTGGTTGCCAATATCGTTCTGGACGACAAGCGCGGGTCTGACGCCGGCTTGCTCGCTGCCCCGCGATGGGCTCCAGTCGACCCAATAGATATCACCACGCAGGATCGCCATGCTGCGCCACCTCCCATGCGAGAGGGATGGCGCGTTCAGCAAATTCGACGTTGTTCTTGCGTGTAGCTCGGTAGCCCTCCTCCAGTAAACGCGTGCGGATCCGCTCCGCTTCGGCATCCACCAACTGTTCGACGAATGCGCTTCGCGTCACACCCAACGCTGCCGCACGCTCGTCGATCTGCTTGCGCGTTTCAGCACGCACGCTTATCGTCAGTTTCGCCATCTGATCCGCCCCTTCGGATTCCAACCCATCTTCCAATCTAGCATCCATTGTAAAGCGAAAGGGGGGGCGCCGGATTTGGGGGCGTCCCCTCCCAATCCCGCACGCGCGTACGATCAGGCTAATGCAGAAGGGGTGCTTCGCGGGTGTACCCCCCGCGGATTCATGGGGCCTCATGAAAAGCCGCTCAGGTGACGGCATCGGTTGACGAAGAACATCATAAGAAAACCGTGGGAAAGCGCTACCATACTGCCACCCCGATCTGTCGCACCCGATCCCCTCCGCAAGGAAAGTCTCGCCCAAACAGATACAACTGTTTACAGTTTTCCTGGCGTCCCCAAGCGGGCTCGAGAACGAGCGGCAGAGAGTTCGGTCTGCTGCTTCGGAGCTCAACCGGATTTTTGGCCGGTTGCTACGCTTTTACATCGAAGTGGTAGGCTGGGAGGAAGTGCCTTCGGGCGCTGGATCCCGATCCTCAGGATGTGGTCAATCGCTGGGTAGGCGATGATTACGACATTTTGCTTGGGCTAATGGGTTCAGAGGTTGGCTCGCCTACTTCGAGAGCTGATTCGGGAACAGTTGAAGAGTATGACCGGGCTTTAGAGCGCTTCGCCGCCGACTCGAGGACCGTAGAATTGATGTTCTACTTCAAAGATGAGCGGGCTCTGCAATCCGAAGGGAAGATCGTTTCCGCGAAGGTCGCTGAGTTTCGAGAGCGCGTTCGGATATACGTGCTCGACAAGACTTTTGTTGATGCGGACGGGCTTGAGCGCCTGATACGGGAAGATCTCGCTCAGGTGATAATGAACTGGGAGACTCGGGCGACCGCCCAGCCAAAGGTCGACAATGACAGTGCCTAAGCTACAACAGCCGCGATTAACAGTGACCGCGGTCGACGTGTCTCGAACGAGAGCAGAGGACCTCTTGGATGACTATCTCAAGGGGCGAATTGACGTCGGAGCAACTAGGAAACTATTTGAATACTTTCACGCCTTCGATGAGAGTCCAGAAGAGGCTGATGACGAAGCGTTTGGTTTCAGCGTGATCGTCAGGAAGTGGCCATTGCGCGACCTCGACAACTGGGCTCCCCTGAGAGGTTGGCATTTCGCGGTTGCGGAGGAGCGCTCGCTCCTAAAAAAACTTGAAAGCACGCTCAGCAAGTGTGTTAAGGATGAACCGGCAACCATGGCGCGCCGGCCAGTGCCGCTGGAAGCTGAGGCGCTATTGGCGGAGGCCATTCGTCTGAGTGAGCAACTGACTCAGGATGGCTTTAACCCGGGGGCTATCGTGTACGCAACGCCCATTCCGACCGACACGATGGTGGCGCTTCAAGAACGAATCGACACACGCAAAAGGGATCTGGACCCATCATTGCGGACGAACTGGATCCTTGGCCGGCATAAGGGCCTTCTGCTCCTTTACGCGGCTGGCGCGTCAACTCATCGCATGTACGCGGTTGATATTCCTTCTTTTGGTCGCCTGGTGCAGTTTTCCCCAAACGCTGAACTTAGTATCGACGACGCCCCCGTCGATATAGCCCTCCGAGCGAAGGCTGCTGATCCGTATAACAGCGTCCGCCTCAGGCTCTACCAGTCCTATGAGGTGCAGGTCCGGGACTGTGGTGCCGTGCGCGCAGCACCGATAGAGCAAATCCCTTACGATCAGTAAGCTCTCGCCCAGTAAGCTCTCGCCGAGAGCGATAGGCTGCTTTCCGCGTTATACCCGGACGTCCCATTCGGCGACGTTCCAGGTGGCGCCGCTGCGGGGGTTGCTGTCGCCCTTCACGCCCGTGACGCCTTCGCGGAAGATCGTGGCGACGATCAGGAAGAAGACGGGGAGGACCGGTAGCTCCTCGCTCTGGATTTTGACCAGATCGCGCCAGAGCTGGCGCTGGGCCGTCGGGTCGATCTCGGTGAAGAGACGCTCAATGACCGCGTCATGCTCGGGATTCTGGTAGCAGCCGGAGTTGAAGCCGGTGTAGCGGTTGGCCTCCGAGGGACAGCGCGGCCCGTAGATGCGGCCCAGGTTCTGCTCCCAGGTGAGCGGGATATTCGTCGGCATGATGGACGGGAACGAGATGACCCGCTTCACGTCGCGCGCATCCGCCGGCGACAGCACGAGCTCCTCGATGCCGAGCCCGATCGCCCGGAGATAGGGCGCGGTGATCGTCGCCGTGCGCTGGAGCGGCGGCGACGTCTCGAACGTCAGGTCGACACGCGCGCCGGTCGAATCGATCAGTGTGCCGCCGTCGACCGTCGTGCGCCAGCCGACCTCGGCCAGCAGCTCCTGGGCCCGACGCGGATCATAGTCATACTTCGCCATGACATCCTGAACCGAGCTCCAGCGCGGGTCATCGGGCGTGACGAAGCTGTGGGAGACGGGCGACTGGCCGTCGAGCATGGCGTCGACGACGGCCTGGCGATCGATGGCATGGAGCAGCGCACGGCGGACGCGGACGTCCAGCATCTGGCGCGGCCGCGGGTTGTTGAACTGGACGGCGATCATGCGCCAGTGCGTCGGCTGGGTGACGACGAGCGGCTTGCGACCGCCGCGCTCCCACTCATCCTTGACGAGCATCGCCTGCTCAAACTCGAGCGCGCGATTGATGACCCCGTCCACGCTGCCGGCGAGCAGGTTTGCGACGATCGTGGGCTGGCTGGGGATGAACTGCGCGGTGATCGTATCGATCTTCGCCCGCCCCCCGAAGTAGGGGGCGTAGGCCTTGAGGACGAGGTGGCTGCCGGGCTCCCAGCTCGTGAGCTGGTACGGACCAACGCCGACGAACTCGCGCAGCCAGTACGACATCTCGGGCACCCGGCTCTTATCCGCGCGATAGGTCTCCTCGACGATATGCGCGGGCACCGCGGGAAGCGCGGACAGCCCGAGCGTGTGGGCGAACGGGTAGGTCTTGGCCCACTCGAGGTTGAGGGTGAGATCGTCGGGCGTCTCGACGCGGTCGAGGATCCCCTTGACGCTTCCCGAGCCGGAGATCGGCATCTCGGGATCCGTGTAGAGCTCCCAGCCGAACTTGAAGTCGCGCGCCGTGAGGGGCCGGCCATCGTGCCAGGTGATTCCCGGCCGGATGCGGTAGGTCGTCAACATCGTGCCGTCCGGTCGGACGATCCAGGTGCCACGGTCGCGCGACGGAATGTCCGTGGCGAGCGTCGGGTGTGCCTCGCCGCGATCGTCATAGGTGACGAGACCTTGATGCACGGCGAGCGCAAGATCTCCGCTTCCGATGCTGGCAAAGCCGGTGCTGGCGAAGTCGAAGACGAGGTGGGAGGGCTCGCCCTGGATGGCGATGGTCAGGCTCTTCGGCGCGCGCGGCGTGGTGCCGTCCTGGCTCGCCGGGCGCTGCTGCGTCTCTGTGGGCCGACTCGCCGGCGCACAGCCGGCAAGGAGGACGAGCAGCGAAATAGCAGCGCACATCACGCGCAGGCGCTTCATGGCCTCCAGTCTGATGCGCGCCGCCGATCCCGTCAAGGGCGCCGACGCCGGCCGATCCCATCGCGAACCGCTTGACGCAGGAGGGGCAGCGGATTAGCGTCATCGCAACGGGCGCGCTGGACGCGCCCGGTATGGGAGGCCGACGATGTATCAGCGCATTCTCGCGGCGCTTGATGGCTCGGAGCTGTCCGAGCGGGTCCTGCCACACGTTGAAGCCTTCGCGGAGAAGTTCGGGGCGACGATCGTGCTGCTGCGAGCCAATCCGATCCTCAACGCGTCAGAAGTTGCGGCTTCCCCACGACAGGACCCCACCCTGGTCCATCGCCTGGAACAGCAGGCCGCCGAAGAGAACTTGACCCGGGTCGCAGCCGCGCTGCGTGCGAAGGGGTATCGCGTGGAAGTCGAGCTGCCGATCGGCAAGCCCGCCGAGCAGATCATCGAGCGAGCCGAAGCGACGGGAGTGGACCTCATCGCCCTGACAACCCACGGGCGCGGGGGCCTGGGACGGCTGGTGTTCGGCAGCGTGGCGAACGAGGTGATTCAGAAGGCGCCGTGCCCGGTCCTTGTGGTGCGCATGCAGCACACGAACCCGTGATCACCCGCTTCGTGCCAGGGAGCCTTCTGGTCATCGGTGTGCTTGCCCTGCTCGCGTGCGCCCCCAGCGCAGACCCAGCCGGGACCAGCGCGGCGCGGCCCGCCGCGGCCGAAGTTGCGCCGGCGACGAAGACCCTCGTCATGATCAGTCCGGGGGAGCTGCCGAGCTTCGCGGACAAGCAAATCCTACCGGCGGGGGCCGCGGTCACCACGCGCATGCGCGGGAAGGAGATCGTCAACGCGAAGCTCGCGTTTCGGGACGAGCAGGGTTTGCCGTTCCCGGTGCTGGCGGAAACATTGCCGGAGCTCAACACGCCAACGTGGCGCGTCTCCCCTGATGGCACCATGGAGACGAGCTACCGGCTGCGGCCCAATCTGACCTGGCACGACGGGCAGCCGATCACCGCCAAGGATTGGGTTTTCGCCTGGCGCGTGTACGCGACGCCGGAGTTTGGCGTCGCCCGGACGGGCGGCTTCCGACTCCTGGATGAAGTGATGGCGCCCGATCCGAGAACGGTCGTTTTGCGCTGGAGGCAGCCCTATCCCCTAGCGGTGGAGGAGGTCGACATCCTGCCGCCGCTCCCGCGGCACATCCTGGAGCAACCGTTCGGCCAGCTCGATCCAGACCCGTTCATGAGCCTCCCGTTCTGGCGTGACGAATACGTCGGGGCGGGTCCGTTCAAGCTGGAGCGGCGCGAGCCCGGGGCCTTCTTCGAGGCAAGCGCGTTCGCCGGATTCGTGTTCGGGCGGCCGAGGATCGACCGGGTCCGCATCATCTACATCCCGGACACCAACACGGGCATCGCGACCCTGCTCTCGGGCGAGGCGCACTTCTACATGGAGAGCTCGTTGTTCGGCGAGGACGGGATCGTGATCGAGCGGCAGTGGAGCGCCGACCGGGGAACGGTGCTGTACGAGCCGATCTCTCCCCGGGCGATGGGCATCCAGCAGCGGCCGGAGGTTGCCGTTCCCCCGGAGCTCGCAACCGATGTGCGGGTGCGGCGCGCCGTGGCCTATGCCATGGACCGCGAGGAGCTGCTCGAAGTGATCACCGCGGGGAAGGGGTTGCTGCGGGACGTCTACACGCATCCCCACGCGGACTACTACGAGACCGTCCTGCGCGCCGTGCCGGTGCGCTACCGCTATGACGCGCGGCGTGCCCAGCAACTGCTGGAGGAGGCGGGATTCGGGCGCGGCGCTGACGGGACGTGGCTCACGCCCCGTGGTGATCGCTTCACACTCGAGCAGTGGTACATCGGCGGAGCCAGCAACGAGCGCGAGAGCAACATCCTCGTCGCCGGTTGGCGCCGCTTCGGCATCGAGGCCACGTCGCACCTCTGGGGTGTGCAGCGAACAAGCGCGGAGGAGCGATCCAAGACCTCGGGTATCTTCGGCGGATCGCACAACGTCGACGACTTCCACAGCCGAGACATCGCGCGCCCGGAGACTCGGTGGACGGGGTCGAACCGCTACGGGTTTGCCAACCGCGAGTACGACCGACTGGTCGAGGCGTGGGAGGCGACGCTCGACCGCACGGAGCGGATCCAGCATCTCGCCCAGATGGAGCGCATCGTCATGGAGGAGCTGCCCGCCATCCCGCTGTACTACAACCCGCGGGTGATCGCTTTCGCCGCGGGCCTCAAGGGCGTCGCCAGCAAGCTGGTCGACGACGGCGGAATCGAGCGGAAGCTCTGGCAGTGGGAATGGCAATCCTGACGGGTTAGTTCAGGCTGTAGAGCTTGGCGGCGTTACCGTAGAGGATCTTCTCGCGCTCGTCCTGCGGCACACCTTCGAAGCTCCGGGTGACGAAATCCTTCGTGTCCGGGTAGGAGGACGTGGCCTGGGGGAACATCGTGGACCACATGATGTTGTCGACGCCGATGATGTCCCGGGTTCGGACACCGCTGCGGTCGTACCAGCCGGTTACGTAGCCCTGGCGATGGAACATGCCCGACGGGTTCAGCTCATACCCCTCGGTATGCACACCGTCCTCACGGAACTGGTGGTCGGTGTACTCGAGCAGATACGCCACCCAGCCGAGCGCGCTCTCCGCGAACACCACCCGCAGGGTAGGGTGCCGCAGCAGAATGCGCGAGAGCAGGAAGTTCACCATGACAGGCACGTGGCTGGCGGCACGGGTGATCGCACGGAAGGCATCCGCCACCCGCGGAGACAGGCTCGAATCCGGCGGGATCTGAATCGGGCCCGGCGCACCAGCGGGCATGACCAGCGGCACGTTCGCTTCCGCGATCGCGGCCCAGAACGGGTCCCAGTCGGGCTCGTTCACGTGGGGCAAGGCCTTGATCTCCATCGGAATCGATGGAAAGATGACGCCCCGGTGGCCACGCGCGACGGAGCGCCGCACCTCGGCGATCGCCGCGTCGATGCTCGACAGCGGGACGAGGCACTGGCAGACGAAGCGCGGGCTCGCCGCCCCCCACTCGTCGATCAGCCAATCGTTGTAGGCCTGGATGCAGGCCAGCTCGAGCTCGGGATCGGCGATGCGGTTCAGGTTCTCGCCCGCGACGCCGGCCACCGAGGGGAAAAGGACCGAGTAATCCACGCCGTCGCGGTCCATCGCCTCGAGGCGCGCCCTGGGCTCCCACGCAGCGCGGGGCATGTCCGCCCAGGTGCGGGGCTCAATCGTGCGGTCGGGCATCATGGCACCCACGGAACCGGCGCCGCTCAGCGGCAGTTGCTGACCGTCGATGACCCAGATGTCGCTGCGGTCAGCCTGCCGATCGAGGCGCGGGACGCGGTCTCCCCACTTGCTGTTTACCCGCGTGAACCAGATGTCGGGTGGCTCCTGGACGTGGTCGACGGCGCTGATCACGCCGTGCTTCAATTGCATGTAACGCTCCTGCATGTAACGCTGCCAGTCACCCTGGTCATGCGGGCGCCCCGGGCGCGACGCTCTCGACGTTCAGATGGAAGAGGCGAGCGGCGTTCTTCCAGAGCATCTTCGCCTGCTCGTCCTCGGGCACGCCCTCCAGGACGCGCTTGACCCACGCCTTCGAGTCCGGATAGGTCGTGGTGATGTGGGGGTAGTCGGATTCCCACATGATGTTGTCCAGCCCGATGACGTCCCGGACCTCGATGCCGGCCTTCTCGAACCAGAAGTCGCCGTAAATCTGGCGGTTGAACACCTCGCTCGGCCGGGTCTCGAAGCCGTCCCGCCACAACTGGCGGCGCTCCCACTCGTGGTCGCAGCTTTCGAGCACGTAGGCCAGCCAGCCCATCCCGGTCTCGCCGAGCATCCAGTTCAGGCGCGGGTACCGTTCCAGGATGCCGGAGAAGAGCAGGTTCGGGATCATCTGGGAGGGGGTGACGCAGAGTCGAGCGGTCATGGCGGTGTGGGTCGCGTGGCGGCTGTAGCCTTCCCACAGCGGAACGGCGAGCTCCTTCGAGAGGCCGCCCGACCCATGCCAGCACATCGGGACTTCGAGCTCCTCGCAGGCCGCCCATAGCGGGTCCCAGAACGGGTCGGCGGTCGGCTTCACGCCGGGAATCGTGATGCTCGGCTCCGTCAGCATGACGACGCCGCCCGCGCCGTTCTTCACGGCCTCCCTGATCTCCTTCACGATGACGTCGATCGGGCTCTTATAAGGAATGAGGGCCAGCGGCACATACCGATCGCTGTAGCGCCGGTAATCGTTGAGGGCATCGTTGTAGGCGTGGACGCAGTCCAGCTCGAGGTCCGCGTCACCAGGGAAACCAAAATTCTGGGTGGGGTTGTTCGGGAAGAGGACCTCCGCATCCACACCATCCTCATCGAGGGCCGTGAGCCGCTGGGCCGGGTCGTAGACGATGCCAGGCACCTCGTCCCAGCGCTGGGGGTGGGTGCGGCGGGTGGGATCGCCCATCGCCGCGGGGCAATTCACGATGCCGCCGGCGAAGGGGCCGGGGCCGCTGACCTTGCCGTTCAGGGACCAGCGCTCGATCGTCGCCCCCTTATCGTTCGGGACCGCGACGACCTGGGGGATCCGATCGCCCCACTTCTCTTTCGACATGCGACTGGTAAAGGCATCGCGGCCGAGCTGCCCGTGCGAGTCGCAGCTAATCAGGCCGTGTTTGATCTGCATGACCCCTCCCTCAACGACTGGGCAGGGTCGCCAGGGACGCGCCGCGCCGGCAACACCTGCTGCAAAAACCAAAGAAGCCCAGGCCGGGCAAGCGCCCAGAGGTGCGAGCTCGCGGATGTCGGGCTGTGATCGGTGCGTCGCTAGTATGCCAGAGAGCACCAGGATCATTGCACACGCACGTTCTGATTTGGCCCGCGGTGAGGCTATGCCAGGCGCTGGCTGCATAGCCGGAGCGATACAATGACGGTGGACCGCTGGAGGCGACACCGTGCCGGTGAGTGAGCAGACTTTCCGCCAACTGGCGTTGGAAGACCCAGAAGGGCATTGGGAACTGCACTGTGGCATACCTCGGCAGAAGCCAGGAATGACCCTGGAGCACAACTCGATCATGAGCGAGCTCCATGGAATCCTCTGGCAGCAGCTCGACCACACCCAGTTCCAGGTCCGCAGCAATTCGGGCCACGTTCGGCACACGCCACAGAATTACTTCATTCCAGACGTGTTCGTCATTCCCGTCGCCCTCCAGGCGCCACTGCGCGGGACCCGGGCGCTGGAGTCGTACGACGCACCGCTGCCGCTTGTCGTCGAGATCTGGTCGCCGTCAACCGGCGGCTATGACATCGAGGTAAAGCTCCGCGAGTATCAGCGGCGCGGAGATCTCGAAATCTGGCGCATCCATCCCTACGACCACACGCTCACGGCCTGGCGCCGCCAGCCGGATGGCAGCTATGCAGAGGCCAGGTGCGATGGCGGGACGGTGCAGCCCCTCGCGCTGCCGGGCGTAACCATCGATCTGGATGCGCTCTTCGCGTAGGCACGCTCGGCCATGGGCGAGAGGCAAGCGATCGCGCGTGTGCTGAGATCCATGGTGGTCGGAGGCCCTTCGCGTTGACCCAGGGCGGTAGTTTCCTTATTCGAAAGCGAAGCGCTTTTCTTCAAAGAGGCGCATGCAGGCGTCCACGGCGGCAGCGTCGAGCTTGCCCGCCCGCTGGGCCCTGATCTCGTCCAGGGCAACCTCGAGCCCGAGTGCCTCGCGGTAGGGCGGTGGCTGTTCATGGCCTCGACCACGTCCGCCACCGCGAGAATCCGGCTCTCGGGCAGGATCTGGTCGCCGGTGATCGCGTCTGGGTACCCCGAGCCGTCGAGGCGCTCGTGATGCTGCAAGACCATGTCCGCGATCGGCCAGGGAAATGGAATCTCCTTGAGGATGTCATAGCCGGCCCGGGGGTGCTGCTTGAGCAGGGAGAACTCGATCGCAGACAAGGTGCCGGGTCGGGCCAGGATCTCCGCGGGGATCGCGATCTTGCCGATATCGTGGATCGTGGCGGCGAGGCGCAGGCCCTCGATCTCGTCCTTTGCCATGCCCAACTCATCGGCGATCGCGGCCGCGAGCTGGGCCACCCGACGCTGGTGGCCGGCGGTGTACGGGTCGCGCATCTCGAGCGTGGTGGCGATGGCGCCGATCGTGGCGAGAAGGGGTTTGCTGCGTTTGTTCGAGCGCTTCGCGCTGGGGACCTCGTGGGTGCCGACGCCCGCGAGGTTGGTAGCGAAATGGATGCCTGAGGACGTGGGCTAGCCAAGAGCTAGCCACGCCGCCATCGGGCGCGGTCGCAACCGTTCAAGCGTGGGCCAGCTTTTGTCGTCGAAGGTGAGTCCTGAGGCGGACTGGGTCGCTCCTGTCTATCTACCATCGCGCGTGACGCTGCACATGAAGGGCTTCGGCGAACCAACGGACGCCTGGCTGAGTTGACTGAACCCCCGCTGGGTCCGCAGCGCGAACCGGCGCGTCAGGATCCCCTTTCCCCGCCGGCCGGAGCGAGGCGGAAGCGCGGCAACGACACGCTTGGCCCATCCGATGGGCGACGCATCGCTTGACCCGCCCCTGAGCCCGGTTCACGATGGGGACGGGGTAGGCGGCAAAGCGCAGGCAGGCATCGAGACCCCCGCCCCCACGCGTGGGGCTACTTATCGCCGAAGATTTTCCCGGGCAGCTCGATCCGCTCGGACGTCTTGTTCTCTTCAGAGTCGCCGGGGATGTCGCGACCATCCGGCGTGAGCCGCTGGTTCGGCACGCCCTTGTGGAGCGCGCCCACCCGGATCATGACGAGGTTGCCCTCGCCGGAGCTCTGGAACCAGTAGTTCACGAAGCGGGGCAGCATGACGCCCTCGTACTTCTTGACCACCTGCGTGTTGTCGTCGGTCTCAATATGGAAGGTGGCCTCGCCCTCGAGAACGAAGAACGTGTGGTCCTCGTGGACGTGGTGGTGCATCGCGTTCTCGCCGCCCTCGGCGTAGACCTTCGCGGTGACGGTCATGAGGTCGGTTCGGGCGCGCACGTCGGTGGTTCGGCCCTGCTGCAGGTACGGCGTGCGCATGTTGTAGATCGTCGCGGTTGCCTTCGTCTCCACTGCCATAGGGGGCGCCTCCTCAAACTCGTAACCCGGAGTATAGAAACCGCTCGGGAAACGGTCAATTCGCGGCGGGGCGGCGCAAGCGGAGGAAGGTGATTGCCGGCTCGGGAGGAGGGGCGACCAGGACCTCGCGGCCGAGCAGCTCGAGTCCGGCTGCCGCGGCAAGGGCCGGGAAATCGCGCGCCTGGGGTCGGCTCGGGTCGGTGAGCCAGACCTCGCCTCGCGGCGCCAGGTGCTCGACCAGGAGCTGCACGACCGCCGCGCCATTGCGGCGCTCGTACAGCACGTCCGCGGCGAGGATCCGATCGAACCGGCCCAGCGCCGGGGGCGTGCGCCAGTCGCCGACAACGTACGCACAGCGGGCGGCAAGCTCGCCCTGCCGCTGCGCACTCGCCGTGACGATCTCGAGCGCCCGCGGCTCCCAGTCGAAGAAGGTCACGTGCGCGCCCCGGGCCGCGGCGGCGAGCCCGCAGACGCCGAGGCCGCAACCCAGGTCCAGCAGGCGCATCCCATCCAGCGCGGGTCCTTTGAGGAGCCGGTCCACCAGCGCCTCCCCGGCGGCCCAGATCATGCCGAAATACGGCATCCGCTCGTCGCTGCGCTCGAACTCCTCCTGGGTCATTCCATCCAACAGCCCATCTGGGTCATTCACCACCCAGATGCCGAACGCCGGCGCGGCATCCGCGTCGGGGGACGGGAAATCACGCCATTTGACCCGGAGCCCGGCGATCATGGCGCGCTGGGCACCAGGCTTGGGAACGGAAGGATCTAGCGGGGGTTCTGCCTGAGACACTCGTCCTCCGCGGTGCAGACGCGCGCCGCAGCCACGAAGCGTAGGAGAGACCGGGGCGAATAGCAAGGGCATGCCTGAGGACCGCGACCTGCTTCGCCGACTTAGCCGACGAGCGCGCCGCGGACCACAAGGCGCTCGTGTCCGGTTGACACGGTGAATCGAGACACCGGAGAAGGGCCAGCGCTATTCTCTGATTAGAACAAACGTTCTGAGATCGGCGGTGGCCCGCGGCGGGCGCCGCCGATCGAGGACGGCTTCTCGGAGGGTGCGTGTGGCCGTGGAATCCCTCTCCCCGCGCGAGCGGGCATTGCGCCGCCTCTTGACGGACGTCGGGCTGTTCAGTCGGCACGTCGTCGGCGTGCCGTTGCGGCCCTACCAGCTCGATCCCGCGCGCGCCGTCGTGGACTCCGTGCTGCAGCGTCGCGGCCTGACCTTCACGATCATGATGAGTCGGCAAGCCGGTAAGAACGAGCTCTCCGCCCAGCTCGAGACCTTCCTGCTCACGTTGTACCAGCGCCGGGGCGGCTCCATCGTCAAGGCCGCACCGACGTTCCGGCCCCAGCTCGTCAACAGCGTGATGCGGCTGGAGCGCTCGCTTGACAACGACCTCGACCGCGGTCAGTGGCGCACCCAGTACGGCTCCGTCGTTCAGCTCGGTCGGGCTCGCGCCTTCTTCTTCTCCGGCGAGCCAGAGAGTCACGTGGTCGGTGCGACGGCGAGCCTGCTGCTCGAGATCGACGAGGCGCAGGATTTCGATGAAGAAAAGTACCTGAAAGATTTTCGTCCGATGGGCGCCACGACGAACGTGACGACCGTGCTCTACGGGACCGCCTGGACCGCGGACACGCTGCTCGAGCGGGCGCGGCGCGAGAACCTGCGTCTCGAGGCACTGGATGGCGTGCGGCGCGACTTCCGCTATCCGTGGGATGCGGTGGCCGCGCACAACCCGGACTACCGCGCTTACGTGGAGGCGGAGATGGCCCGGATGGGGCCGGAGCATCCGCTCATCCGCACCCAGTACCTGCTGGACCCGATCGAGAGCGGGGGCCGCTTCCTTTCTGAGACCCAGCTCGCCCAGCTCCGAGGCGACCACGTTCGACTCACGAGCCCGCTGGTTGCTGCTGGCGGAGGCTCTCTCCCTCCCGCCAGCAGGGAAGCGGGAGCCGGGGTACGCCCTCACCCTAACCCTCTCCCAGAGGGAGAGGGGACAACCCCCTCCTCCCCCCTTGTGGGGGAGGGTCAGGGTGGGGCGGAGCACCCGCAAACACCAACTTTCGTCGCGGGCATCGACGTTGCGGGCGAGGACGAGGTGGCCGAGGACGCGGCGCTCCGCTCGCTCAAGCCGCGCAAGGACAGCACGGCGGTCACCATCTGCACCGTGAGCTGGGAGCCGGTCACGGGCGCGAGCGGGCCCGCGGGGCGGGTGCCGACGGAGCCGCGGCTGCGCATCGTCCAGCACTACTGGTGGACCGGCCGCAAGCACCGCGAGCTGTTCCCGCAGCTCGTCGACCTGCTCCGTAACGTCTGGCACTGCCGCGCCGTCGCGGTCGACGCGACGGGCGTGGGCGCCGGCGTGGCGAGCTTCCTGGTGGGCGCCCTGCCCGGCGTCGTACGGCCGTTCGTTTTCACGGCGGCGTCCAAGAGCGCGCTCGGCTACGGGCTGCTGACGGCGGTCAACGGCGGCCGGCTCAAGATGTACGCCGCGGATGGCTCGCCCGAGAGCACGGAGTTCTGGCAACAACTCCAGTTGGCGCGCTCCGCGCTCCACGAGAACCAGCGCCTTTCGTTCTATGTGGACCCGCGGGAGGGGCATGACGACCTGCTGGTCTCCGCTGCGCTGGCGGTAGAGGCCGCGGCCGGTGCCGAGCCCCGGGTCGCCGTGGGCCGCCGGGTGGAGGTGGAGCGGTGATGGGTTTTCCCGCGGAGGTATCCGGTTGACCCTGACGATTTTTCGGCGGAGTGCGATTCCAGGCGCGGCGCCCTCGCCCAGCGCGGAGCTGCGGGCGCGGGATGGCGAACGGCTGCGACGCTACCGCGAGCTGCTTGACTTCTACGAGGGGCACCACTTCGCCGCGCCCCGTCGCGGCCGGACGAACCTGGTCGTGAACTATGCGCGCGCCGTGGTGGACAAGGGCGTCTCGTACCTCTTCGGGCGCGGGATCCACCTCGCTGTGCCAGAGCTCGCGGCGCTCGGCGAGGACGCGGCAGCACCTGGGCAAACGGCAAGGTCCGGAGACGCGGCGATGCGGGGGCCCGGCGCGGCGCGGGCGCGGCTGGCGGAGCGGCTGCTCGCCCAGATCGCGGAGGAGAACGACCTCGACCTGCTGCTCCTCCACGCGGCGACGAACGCCGCGGCGCTGGGCGACGCCGCGCTGAAGGTGTGCTGGGACACGGCGGCGGGGCGGGTGCGCATCCTGAACGTCGATCCCTTTCGCTTCTTCCCAACCTGGGCCAGCGACGACCTCGCCGCATTGCAGCGGGTCGCCCTCTGCAGCCGGCTCGCCGCCGCGGAGGCCCGCGAGCGCTATGGCTGGCGGGGCCCGGGGCGTTCCTCAGGTGACGAGGTCGAGACGCTCGAGGTCTGGACCGCGGAGCGCTTCCAGCTCCTGATCGAGGGCGAGCTGGTGCGGGAGGATTCGAACCCGTACGGCTTCATCCCCTTCGTTCACGTGCCGAACCTCCAGCCGCCGAATACGCCCTGGGGCATCTCGGACCTGGTGGATCTCATCCCGCTCAACCGCGAGCTGGATGAGCGGATGAGCGACCAGGCGGACCTGATCCGCTACCACGCGGACCCACCGGTCGTGTTCCGGGGCGTCGAGCGGCACTCCGATCTGGCCGTGGGGCCGGGCACGGTCTGGGACCTGCCGCGGGACGCGGACGTCTCCCTGCTGGAGTGGCGTGGCTCGCTGCCGACGTTGCAGGAGCACATCGAGCGGATCCTGCGTGCGCTCTATGAAGTCGCCGAGACCCCGCGCACGAGCTTCGGCGACTCCGGCCGCCTCCTCTCCGGCGTGGCGCTGGAGACGGAGCTCCAGCCGCTGATCCAGCGGACGCTCCGGAAGCGGGTGGGCTGGAGTGCCGCGCTGCGCCACGTCATGCGGCTGGCGCTGCTGCTATCCGAACGGTTCGACGTGCGGCTCCGGCTCGATCGGGAGCCGACGCCCTTCGCCCCGTACCGGGTACAGGTCATCTGGCCGCCGCTCTTGCCGCGCGATGACGACGCGGAGGCGCAGCGGAACCTGGCGCTGGTGGCGGGCGGATTGCAGGCACACCGCTCGGCGATGGACGCGCTCGGCGTGCTCGACCCAGAGACCGAGCTGCGGCGGGTGCGCCAGGACCGCGAAGCCCTCGCATCTCAGCCTCCCGCGCCCCAGCGACCCCAGCTCTTTGGAACAGAAACGGGAGGCCCGAAATGAACGACCTGACCGCTGCTCGGCCAGCGCGCAGAGGCAGGCCATCGCTCGCTGCCGGCTGGGTTGGACTCCGCGTTGCTCGGTCGAACGTGGAGCTCACCCTCGATCGGGCGGCAGTTGGTAGTCCCAGACCCAGAGGTGAACCGAGTGTGGTGCAAGCGTTGCCAGGGGCGAATGTTCCTGGAGGAGGACGGCGACCGCTACTGCCTGATGTGCGGGGAGCGGATCTACAACTGGCTGAGCGGCTTCGTCGATCGATTGCTGGAGGCGATGGAGCAGCAGGCGCGGCAGGAGGCGCGCCGTGACCACGCGTGCGCAGCTTCGGGCAACGATTCGGAGCGAGCTGAATGATAGCGGCGGTACCCCGCTCTGGGCCGACGCGCTGCTCAACGAGTACCTCGCCCAGGCGATCCGGCGCTATGGCGAGCAGATCCCGGAGGAGGCATCCGCCACGATCACCGTCGTGGCAGACCAGGCCGCCTACGCCCTGCCCGCCCGCTTTCTCGCCGCGATTCGACTCGAGCAGCCGGATGACACGGAGCGCATCGGCGATCCACGCCATCCCTGGAGCTACCGCGTCTTCGCCGGCCAGCTCATGCTGGATCCGGCACCGACGCAGGCGGGTAGCGATCAGAACGTCACGCTGGACTACCTGCGCTGGTACGCGGAGCCCACGGCGGACGGCGATGCGCTCGCGACGCCAAGCCAGGACGACGACGTGCTGGTTGCGCTGGTCTGCGCCCGGGCGCTCGCCGAGCTGGCGACAGACGAGAGCAAGCGGCAGCGCTTCGAGCGGCAGCGCGGGGCAGACCCGCGGGAGGCCGCGGCGAGCTACGAGCGCCGCGCTGCCGAGCGCCTCACCCTCCGCACCCGCCGTATCCGCACCGGCGCGCTCGTCTCAACCCACCCAGGCACGCCGAACCCCGGCCCACTCCAATCGACGGACCCGGGGCCATGAGGGAAGATGGGGAAACCCAATTGTCATCCTGAGCCCACAGGCGAAGGATCCGTAACCCAGACGTAGGACGGATCCTTCGCTGCGCTCAGGATGACAGGAATGCACCAAGAGAACAGCAGAAAGGAGCAAGCGAATGCCAGAGGATCAGCCGATCGCCACGCCCGAATCGCCGCCGGGGGCGGCGGTCGAGCAGGCCACGACGAGATCCGGGGGCGATGAGGTGACGGGCAACGCGGGCGCAGGCGCAGCCGACGTTGCAGAGCTGGAGGCGCTCCGGACGCAGCTCGTCGCCCTCCAGGAGGAGCGCGAGGCGGTCGAGGCGATCGCCATCGAGCTGCAGCAGGCCGATGCGCGGGCCGAGCAGCTCCGGGTCGAGCTCACCGAGGTGCGCGCGGCGCAGCTCGCCGCGCACCGACGAGCGGTGCTGGCGGAGCATCGCGGCCAGCTCGTGGAAGAGTTGGTGATGGGCGACTCGCCGGAGACGATCGACGCCTCCGTGGAGCTGGCGCAGGCCGCCTACGCCCGGGTCGCGGGGCAGCTCCGCCAGCAAGCGGCGGCAGTCGTGCCCGCCGGCGCGAGCCCGCGCGGCGAGCCGAGCGCGGACCACCTCAGCCCGTTCGAGAAGATCGCCGGCGCATTGCGCCGCTAGCCCTAAGCCCTAACCCCCAACCCCGTGAGCGACTGAAAGGAGCGAACCTTGGCACTGACGCTCGCAGAGAGCGCAAAGCTCTCCCAGGACCTGCTGCAGCGGGGTGTGATCGAGACGATCATCGAGGAGTCGCCCGTTCTGGAGCGGCTGCCTTTCATCACCGTGGAGGGCAACAGCTTCAAATACAACCAGGAGAACACGCTGCCCGCGGCGAGCTTCTTCGCCGTGAACGCCGTCTGGACGGAGGGGACGGCCACGTTCACCCAGAAGACGGCGAGCCTCTCCATCCTTGGCGGCGACGCGGACGTGGACAACTTCATCCAGCGGACCCGCAGCAGCGTCCAGGACCAGCGCGCGGTGCAGACCCAACTCCGCGCGAAGAGCGTGGCCCGCAAGTTCGAGGACACCGTGATCCTCGGCGATACGACGGTGGACAGCAACGCCTTCGACGGCCTGCGGGTGCTGGCGCCGGCGGCGCAGGAGATCACCGCCGGGGCGAACGGCGGGCCGCTCACCCTGGCGCTGGTGGACCAGCTCATCGACCTGGTGAAGGGCGGCAAGCCGGACGTCATCCTCATGTCCAAGCGCAGCCGCCGCAAGCTGAAGAGCCTGCTCGTCGCCTCGACCCACTACGTGGAGAGCGGCGCCGATCAGTTCGGCCACCAGGTGCTGCTCTACGACGGGATCCCGGTCCTGGTCAGCGACTTCCAGCCGGACACCGAGACGGAGGGCTCGGAGACCGCCGCCAGCTCCGTCTACGCCATTCATTTTTCTGAGGCGGACGGGCTGGTGGGGCTGCAGAACGGCGGCATCGAGGTGGTGGACGTCGGCCAGCTCGAGACGAAGGACGCGGCGCGGGTGCGCATCCGCTGGTACGTGGGGCTCGCCCTCATGCGGGATAGCGCCCTCTCGCGCCTGCGCGGCGTGAACGCCAGCTAGGGGTTGGGATTTGGGGGTTAGTCGGACGAGGGATGCCCAAGACCAACCCCTAACCCCCAGTCCCTAACCCCGCGAAACGACCGAAGGGAGTGAGCAGATGGCATTGCCAACGATTACAAACGCGCAGGGCGTGACGCGGCTGACCTTGAAGACCACCGTGAGCGCGAACGTGGGCGATCTGATCGGGCACGACGGCACGGACTGGGTGCTCGCGGACGCAGACGGCCGCATTCCCGCCCAATTCATGGCGATGGAATCCATCGGCGCGGGTGCGGAGCTGCAGGTGTGTCGGTCCGGAGTCCTGACCGATACAGATGCGCCGTACACCGCCGGCGTGGACCAGTACCTCACGGCGACAGCCGGGGCCCACGGCGCGGTGCCGGTGATCTCCAGCACGCTGACCGTGCTGCAGCGGATCGGCAAGGCGCTGTCTACGAGCGAGGTCTCGTTCGATTTGAGTCGGCGTGGGCCGGATGCCCTGCGCGCTCGGGTGGCATACGACCCGGCCTCGCTCGCAGGGGCGACGGCACGGAGCGACACGGTGAGCGTGACCGGCCTGCAGACGACGGACGTGATCCGCGGGGCGCAGGTCGCGGCGATCACGGGCACCGGCTGGGATAGCGGGCTCGTCGTTCAGGGGTTCGACGTCTCCGGTGCGAACACGCTGCGGGCGCGGCTGGTGAACGCAACGGCGGGGGCCCTGGACGGGGCGAGTGTGAACCTGGATCTCTACGTGGAGCGCTGGTAGTGCGCGCGCGGCACGCCCCCCAACTCCCAACCCCTAACCCCTGCGTCCAGGCCTACGGCCCGGACCCAACCGGCCACCGCTGCGGCGCATGCGCCCACCTGGACGTCGTGGCCACCGAGCGGTTGCGAGACGGTCGCATCGTTCCCCAGGCGCTGTACTTCTGTCGGCTCTCGGGTGCGCCGAAGCGAGTAACCTGGGCGGCCTGCGCCCGGTTCCAGGAAGCGCCGCTGCTGGGAGTCGGGGCGTGAGCCGAGAGCCGGGCCATCTGCCAAAGCTCGCGCCGTGCGGGCGTTGTGGCTGCCGGGCGGCATGCTGTCACCCGTGCCCCGTCTGCCCCTGGTGTGAGGCGGCGTGCTCCGAGCTCATATCCTCTCCCCCCACGCTCCCCCCCATCCCCCCTTTCCCCCCAAAGAGGGAAGGAGCTGAAGGAGCTATTGATGGTGGCTCGGCTTGTGTTCCTCCATCCGGATCTTCACCATCTGAATCATCGAGCCCCCTCACCCCCTCCCTCTCCCCCGATGGGGGAGAGGGAACTCCCAGAACGCGACCTTATGGGAGGGAGGAAGTCTCCCCTCAAATGCGACCTCATAAAGGAGCGGAGGGGGCACCTCCCAGCCGACCTCATAGGGGGAAGAAGCCGCTCGCGACGCTGGGGGTGCTGCCATGATGGCGGCGGATCTGCCGCGGGTGGTGTTGGGGTTTGGGCACCCGGAGGCGCCGGGCGGGCTGGTGCTCGGACCCCACGTAGTGATGGGCGGAACGCTCGCCGCGCGGCCGGCGGCGGGGCTTCCCGGGCGGCTCTACCTGGCCACGGACGACGGCGGCGGGACCCTTTACCGCGATAGCGGCGCCGCCTGGGTCCAGGCCGCGGGCGTCGTCAACAGCCCGATCCTCCTCGACCGCGACATGGCCGAGGCCGAAGTGGTCAACACGACCACCGAGACCACGGTCTATTCGTACTCCGTGCCGGGAGGCACGCTCGGGACGACCGGGATCCTCCTCCTCAAGTTCGCGGGCAACTGGCTGGCGAACAGCGGAACCCCGCTGCTCACCGTTCGAGCCAAGCTCGGCGGCACGGTCATCGGCGTCTCCAATTACGCCGGCGTCGGGATCGCGAACGATGCCGACCGCGCCGCCTTTACCGGTGAGGTGCTGATCTGCGCCAACGGCGCGACGAACAGTCAGCGCACCCATCTGACGGTGTGGACCGGCGGGCGGCTGACCTCCGAGGTTGGCGCCCCGCCGACAGTGGCGTCGTCGGGTTCCGTCCATACCAGCGAGCACAACGCGCTCGCGCTCGACTCCACCGCCGCGCAGACGCTCGCGATCACCGCGCAGTGGAGCGTGGCGAACGTGGCAAATAGCTACCGGTTCGAGTCCGCGGTGCTGGTGAAGCTGTGACGGCGGTTGGGGGTTAGGAGGGGTTAGGGGTTGAGGTCCCTGCGAAGGAAGTGAGCATGGAGTACCTGGACGCGGAGCGGAACCTCGAGCTGCTCGAGCAGGAGCTCGCGGCGTTGCGGCTGCCCGGCTTCCACGGAGTAGCGCGGCTGGTGAAGCGGCGCGGACCGAATGGCATGGCGACAGCCAGCGCGCCCTACCTGCTCGTCGAGGTCGATCCGCTCGAGGAAGCACAGCGCGCGCGGCTCGACGAGGCGATCGCCGCCCACGACCCAACGCGGCGAACGCCGGCCGAGGCTCGCCGAGCCGCGGCTCGGGCCGAGCTGGAGCAGCGGCGCTCTGCCGCGACCGCGGCGGTGCTGAGCCTGGGGGACCGGGCCGCGGGTGGCGACCGCCTGGCGCAGGAGCTCATCGCAATCCTGTCCTGGTTGGGAATGAGAGACCAAAGGGAGCAAGCTTGACCGCCTACCACGTGACGCTGGACGGGCAGGGCTACATACTGGACCTCGCCAGCTACCGCAAGCGCCTCGTCGGCGCGGGCGCCGGCGGCGAGCTGGCGGAGCCGCGGGCCTGGACGATGGACGATTGGCGGAAAGGCGTCGGCTATGCTCGCTGGGAGCCCCGCGTCTACTACAGCGGCACCAACATCGACCCGACGGCTGGCGACCTGCGCGTCGGCCGAGGCCGCACGACGGTCTCCACCCCCGGGGCCGGCATCACCGATCTGTGGAGCCTCATCGTCTATAACGGCGCGCTCTACGCACCGCGCGGCGATGGAACCGACATTTACTCCTCGACGGACGGGGTGACCTGGACCAACCCGCACGATACCGGCTACGCCGGCCACCGCGGGCTCTGCCTCTTCAATGGCTGGCTGATGATCGGCTCCAGCGCGAGCGGGGCGGTGACGAAGTTCGACGGCACCACCTGGACCGATAGCTGGGTCACGCTCACGGGCAACAAGGTCAACGCGCTGGCGCCCTGGTACCTGACCGGCACGACGGGCTATCTCTTCGCCGGGGTGAGCCAGGGAAGCGGCGGCGCGGTCCTGTACCGCGTCGATAGCGCCGGCACGATCACCACGATCGGGAGCGTGCTGGAGCAAGACATCACGGCGCTGATCGCCTTCGGCGGCGTGTTGTGGGTCGCGACGATCACCGAGTCCGGCAGCTCGTACGTCGGCGGGCTGTATCGCTACGACGGCGTGCAGCTCGTGCGGGTGACCGGGATCGCGGACAACGCGGTGATGAGCTTCGTCGAGTATCGGGGGCGGCTCTGGGCCGGCTCGCGCACGCGCGGCAAGCTGTGGACCATCTCCGCCTCGGGACTCGATGAGCGCTGGACCGTGCCGCGGGTGCTCGGCATCGGTGGCACCTTCAGCTATGGGCAGGCGATCCGGGCGCTGCTGGTGGACGGCGACCGGCTCCACGTCCCCGTGGTGGAGACGGCGGGACTCGGCATGTACGTCGGGGAGCCGCTTGGCCCAGTGCCTGGCGTCCCGGGCGCGACGGCCGAGCTGGGCTGGTCGCTGCCATCGGTCGGATCGAGCGGCCAGGAGCCGCGCGGCATCGCCGCGTTCCAGGGCCAGGTGTACCTGACCAACAAGCGCAGCTCCGGGGCCAACGTGGTGCGGGTCGATACGACAGCGCACACCTCCGCGGCGCTGATCTCCGCGAGCTTCGACGCGGAGCTGCCCGGAGTGGACAAGCTCGCCGTGCGGGTGACTGTGGTTCACGAGGCGCTCGTCGCCGGCGACGATGTCGAGCTGAGCTACGACCTGGAGGATGCCGGCGTCTTCACGAGCCTCGGCCACTCCAGCACCGGCGGCGCGACGAGCAAAACCTTTAGCTTCGGCTCGAATGTGACCTTCCGGCGGCTGCGGCTCGGGGTGACGATCCTGCTCACCGACACGAGCCGCAGCCCGGCGATCACCTCGATCGTTGTGGAGTACCGGCCGCGGCCGACGCTGAAGGCTCGCTGGGAGTTCGATTGCCGGCTCGAGGGGTCCGCGGCGCTGCCGCTGGTGACGGCGGACGGCCAGCCGGAGCCGAAGACCGGCGCGCAGCTCGCGGACACGCTCTGGACGAGCGCGGCGAAGAAGGTTGCGCTCGCCTTCACCGACCTGGATGGGGAGGCGAAGACCGTGGAGCTGGTCGCCCTGGAGGAGCGCGTCGGCCAGCAGAGCCAACGACTCGGGCTGGGAACGCTCGGACGCGTCGGGCTGCAGGAGATTTAAGAATGACGTCATTGGATGCGACCCCGGACCGCCCCCTCACCCCAACCCTCTCCCCCGGTGGGGGAGAGGGAGCAACCGGGTGTCGCCTCGCCCCCACCGGGGGAGAGGCCGGCCGCGCCGACGAGGCGCGGGCGGGGGAGGGGGCGAGGTCTCCAGATACGGAGCGCTTAGCGGTGGACCCAAACACCAGGAAGAGTTTTGGAGGCAGTTTGGAGTTTGGCGGAGTCATGGCGGTGCCGCTGATCGTGGGTCTGGTGGAGCTGGCGAAGCGGCTGGGGCTCTCCGCCCGCTATGCCGCGCTGCTGGCGCTCGGGCTGGGCATCGCGGTCTCCAGCGGGGCATGGCTCGCTGCCTGGCTGGGCGGCCGCGATCTGTTCGAGGCGGTGCTCAGCGGGCTGGCGCTCGGGCTCTCCGCGAGCGGGCTGTACTCCGTGACGCGCAGCGCTCGGGCGCTGGGAACGGAGTGAGGCCGAGCGATGCGTGTCGCCTGCGTCGTCGTGCCGCATTTCGCCGTGGAGGTGGAGCGGCTGCGCGATCCCTCGCTTCGCGGTCGGCCCGTCGTCGTGGGCGGGGCGCCGGAGGAGCGCAAGGCGGTCGTGGACTGCTCCGCCGAGGCGCTGGCGCGTGGGGTGCGGCCGGGAATGACGCTGCGCGAGGCGCTGAGTCGTTGCGCGGAGGCCGCCTTCGTGGAGGCGCGGCCAGAGCGTTACCAGGCGACGACGCTCGCGATGGTGACCGGGCTGCTGGAGCTGAGCCCGTTGGTGGAGCCGGCGGAGCCCGGGGTGATCTACGTGGGGATCGACAGCAACTTCCCGGTGCCGAAAAAGCAGCGCCGCGCAGCAGCACCAGAGGCGGACGCCATGGAGGCGAGGCTGGCGGAGACGATCGCCGCCGTGGTCGAGGCGGCCTCCGGCCTGGAGATCCGCGTCGGGGTGGCGGACGGCAAGTTCGCCGCCTATGTGGCAGCAGTCCTGGGCGAGGCGGCCCTCGCGGGTCAAGCGCTGCATGCCGGCGGCAGCGAGGCGTAGTGAGGGTGCTGCGATGAGCGCGATTGCGATTGTGCCCTCGGGGAAGGAGGCGGCGTTTCTCGCCGAGCTCTCGGTGGAGGACCTGCCGGTTTCGGTCGAGATGCGGCGCCGGCTGCGGCTACTCGGGCTCGGCCGGCTGGGACAGCTCGCGCGGCTGCCGCGGGGGGCCGTGGCCGCGCAGTTCGGCGCAGAGGGAGCGCGGGCGTGGGAGCTGGCGCACGGCGTGGATCGCTCGCCGGTCATCCCCTACCGGCCACCGCGCATCATCACCGAGCGGCTCGCCTTCCCGGCGCCAGTGGACACCATGGACGCACTGCTCATTGCAACGCGGACGCTGCTGCGCCGGGCGCTGGACCGGCCGGAGGCGCGGGGACGCGCCGCGCGGGGCATCCGGCTCTGCGTCGAGATGGAGGATGGGCGGGTCTGGAAGCGCGAGGCGACGTTCCGGGAGCCGGTCGGCAGCGGGGAGCGGATGCTACTCGCAATCCGCAACAAGATCGATGCGGGAAGCGCCGACGGCTCGACCGGAGTGCCCGCGCCATTCATCCAGGTGGAGCTGGCACTGCTGGATCTCTGCGGAGAGAGCGCGCTCCAGGGGAAGCTTTTTGCTGGCGAGCTGGGACACGGCATCCATACGCCGACGGGCGAGCGACTGGCCGAGGCGGCCCGCCAGCTCAAGGTGCGTTATGGCCGGCCTGTCCTGGGCAAAGTAATGGAGGTGGAGCCATGGTCACGCATTCCGGAACGCCGGTTCGCGCTGATCGACTACGACCCCTGAGTGCGCCCCGCCCGATCCGGGTGGAAGCGGACGAGCGCGGCCGGCCGGTCGCCATCGAGCTGCCCCGCGGCAGAAAGTGGACGGTGAATGAGTCCCTCCCCCCCTTGTGGGGGGAGGTTAGGAGGGGGGAGCTCCAAACTCAAGGTAATTCCAAGCTTGGATTGGAGGTGACTACCCCCCACCCTAACCCTCCCCCGCAAGGGGGGAGGGGATCTATTGATGGTGGCCTCACTTCCCCTCCCTTCCTACAAGAGGGGAGGGGATCTATTCGTGCTGCCTCACTACGGGGGAGAGGGCTACCTTCTCAAACCTCTCGCCAGGGGCGCTTCGTCGCCGTAGTGGAGATCCCGGATCGCTGGCGGATCGACGACGAGTGGTGGCGGAAGGAGATCTCCCGCATGTACTTCCGCGTGGTGCTCGCGGGCGGTCGCGTCCTCACGGTGTTCCACGACCTGATCGAAGACAGGTGGTTCCTGCAGACGACAGCTACACCGCGGTACAGCACCGAGCCGCTGGAGGTGCTCACGCCGCGCGTCGTCACTAAGACCAAGCCAGCCGCCGAGCTCGCCAAGCCAGCGGCGCCAATCCGCCCCATCAGCGTGGCGTGAACGTGGTTACGTGATGCGCCGAAACAAGCGGCGATTGACGCGAATATCGGCCCAGTATTCTTGGTCCGGTGTGGCAGATATTCTGATTTCAGCGGGCAAGGGAACCCAGCTTGCGGCCCTTGAGGGCACGCACCGGACTCAGGGTCGGCATCTGGCCAATCTCGAAGACGAGCTTGTGCCGGTAGCGAGCGACGGCAGCGCACGCGGTGTCGAAGTCCGGGTAGACGCCGACGACGCGCCCGCCCGCGACCGCCACGTACTCTCCGCGATGCTCCGCCTCGAGCTGCGCCTGCTGCTCGAGGTAGGCGGCCAGGTTCTTGCCTTGATCTGGCTTCGGCTTCGCCGCCATCTGACGTTTCCTCGATGCCCCGCTGTCCCGAGTATAGCCGGGGCACCAGGCGGGGCCGCGTGAGCGACGGGAAGATCCTCCAGATCCCGACGATCGGGCAGCCCGATGGACCGGGCTGGCGCCTGCACGTGCGCACGCCACCGGAGCCCGTGGACGAGCGGCCCGAGATCCCGGCCGCGACCGGGTACGTCGAGCTGCACTGCCATAGCTGCTACTCGTTCCGCGAGGGCGCGTCATCGCCGCGGGAGCTCGTCGCGCAGGCGGTGGAGCTCGGGTACTCGACGCTCGCCGTCACCGACCGGGATGGGCTGTACGGGGCGATGGAATTCGCGCGCGACGCCGCGGCGGGCGGGGTGCGGCCGATCATCGGCGCGGACGTCACGCTCCAGGGCGGCTACCAGCTCGTGCTGCTGGCAGAGACGCGGGAGGGATACGCCAACCTCTGCCAGCTCCTCAGCCAGGCCCGCTTGGCCGAGGCCCAGGACGGCATCCGGCCGGAGATCCCGAACCCCCAGATCCCACTCCAGGCGCTGGCACAGCATACCCGCGGGCTCATCGCGCTCTCTGGGGATGAGCATGGCGAGGTGCCGGCACTCGTCGCGGCGGGGCGCTGGGAGCGAGCGGCCGGGGCCGCCACCGGCTTCGCCGAGTGGTTCGGGCGGGACAACTTCTTCATCGAGCTCCAGCAGACGCTCACCTTCGGCGACACGGAGCGAAACCGGCGGTTGGTGGAGCTGGCGCAGCAGCTCGGGCTCGGCGTCGTGGCGACGAACGACGTCTGGTACCACGCTCGCGAGCGCCACCGCCTGCACGACATCCTGGTGGCGATCCGCCACCGCAGCACGCTGGACGGCTCGCATCGGCTGCGGCACGCCAACTCGGAGCGATACCTCAAGTCCCCCGAGGAGATGGCGGAGCTGTTCGCGGACACGCCGGAGGCGCTGCGGAACACCGTGGTGATCGCGGAGCGCTGTCGCTTCGATTTGGTGCGGGACCTGGGCTATGAGTTCCCCCACGCCGTCGTGCCGGCAGGCGAGACGGCGGACAGCCACCTGGCCAACATCTGCTGGGAAGCATTCGAGCGCAAGTATGGCAAGGGATTAGCCCCCGCCCCGGCACCCCCACCCCTTGTCATCTCACCCGCACCACTTGTCATCCTGAGCGAAGCGAAGGATCCGTCTCGGGTCCGGGTTACGGATCCTTCGGCCTGCGGGCCTCAGGATGACAGAAGGCCCCCTTCCTCACCTGCCCTTGTGAGGAGGAAGGGGATTGAGCTTATTCCCCCGGGCGAAACCAAGAAGGACCTGTGGACACGCCCTCACCCTACCCCTCTCCCAGAGGGAGAGGGGACTGGCGGATGCCGTCAGCCAGCTAGGGTGTTGATGGCAGCAAGCGTTCCCCCTCACCCTACCCCTCCCTCCCAGAGGGGGAAGGAGCTCGTTCCCTTTCCTCTTGCTCATTCTCTTGACTGCTCCTCTTTGACAAAGACTTGTCCTTCCTTAGACGAGACAGAAGACGAAGACGAGACAGGAAAACAAGAAGCGCTGGGTGCAGGAGCTGCTGAGCCAGGTGAGCTGGACGCTTGGCAAGGGGTTCGAGTTCTTCGACAAAAACCTGAAGTAGCACCTGTCTCTGATCAGTACACCGAGGCGGTGGGGCGGTTGGAGGAGGAGCTGAGGATCGTCGCCAAGCATGGGCTGGCGGGGTTCTTCCTCGCGTACTACGACCTCCTCAAGATGGCGGGGGAGATCGCGCAGGAGTTGAAGGGGCGCGACCCCACATTACCGCCGGACGAGCGACCCGTGGGTCGGGGACGCGGCTCCTCCGTCAGCTCCATCGTCTGCTACTTGATCGGCCTCTCCCACATCGATCCCATCGCGAACGAGCTCTTCCTCGGCCGCTTCCTGAACGACGAGATGCCGAGCGTGCCGGACATCGATCTGGACTTCCCCCGGGATATCCGGGAGCAGATCCTGAAGCGGATCTGGACTGCCTTCGACGAGGGACGTGCCGCGCTCGTCTGCGCGTACACCACCTACCGCGGCCGCTCGGCAGTGCGAGATGTGGGGAAAGCGCTCGGGCTCCCCGCGGTGGAGATCGACCACCTGGCCAAGCTCTCGGACGCCTGGTCCGCGGACGGCGTGGCCCGGGAGATGGAGCGCCTGCCAGAGTACCGGGCCAAGCTGGACGCACCGCTTTGGCGCGATCTCGCGACGATGTGCCAGGAGATCATGGGGCTGCCGCGCCACGTCACCCAGCACGTCGGCGGCATGGTCCTCTCCGCGCGGCCGCTCCAGGAGCTCGTGCCCCTGGAGCCGACCCGCATGGCGGGACGCGTCATGTGCCAGTGGGACAAAGATTCCGTGGACGATGCGCGCATGGTGAAGATCGACTTCCTCGCGCTCGGCATGCTCTCCCTGGTGGATGAGTGCCTGGACACCATCGAGGAGCGCCACAGCGAGCGGCCGGACCTCGGCCGCATCCCGCACGATGATCCGGCGATCTACGACCAGATCTGCATCGGCGATACGATCGGCCTCTTCCAGATCGAGAGCCGCGCCCAGATCGGCACCCTCCCCCACACCCAGCCCCGCAATCTGGACGACCTCGCCGTGCAGGTCGCCATCGTGCGGCCGGGCCCGATCGTGAGCGGCGCCTTCCATCCATATATGGACTACCGCCGTCGCCTGCGCGAGGGCGAGCACATCGACGTCGAGTACATCCATCCGCTGCTCGAACCGGTTTTGAAAGATACGCTCGGCGTCGTGCTCTACCAGGAGCAGGTCGTCCAGGTGGCGATGGCGATCGCGGGGTACAGCGCTGGGCAGGCGGACCTGCTGCGCCGCAACCTCAACCGCCGCCGAGGCGCGGAGCTCGTTGGGGAGGACTGGCCGGAGTTCCGCCGCCGCGCCGCGGAGCGCGGCGTGCCGGAGGACGCGGCGCTCGCCGCCTTTCGCTCCATCCTCGGCTTCGCCGCGTATGGGTTCCCGAAGAGTCACGCTGTCGCCTTCGCCCTACTGGCGTACGAGTCGGCCTGGCTGCGCCACCGGTACCCCGCCGAGTACTACGCGGCGCTCTTCAACAACCAGCCGATGGGCTTCTACTCCACCGAGGTCATCGCCGGGGACGCGCGCCGCCACGGCATCGAGCTCGCGCGGCCGGACGTAAACCTCAGCGGCGCGCTGTGCACCGTGGAGCGGGACCGTCGGATACGGCTGGGCTTATCTGAGGTCAAGGGGCTGGGAAAGGACGCCGCGCTCGCCGTCGTGGCGGAGCGGGAGGCCAACGGGCCGTTCGTTTCGCTCACGGACTTCGTGGAGCGGACGACCCTCAAGCCAGAGGTGCTGGAGCGACTGGTGCTGGCGGGCGCGTTTGACGATCTTAGCTCTGCCAGCGAAGGGGTACGCAACCCTCTCCCAGAGGGAGAGGGGACAGGAGGCTCCCAATCTGTACTCTTCCCCCTCCGGGGAGAGGTCAATTGTCATCCTGAGCGTAGCGAAAGATCCGTCTCCCACGTTACGCAGAGGACGGCTCCTTCGGCCGGCGGGCCTCAGGATGACAAATTCCTCCAGGGGGGGCGGCGTGATCTGCTGTGGCAGCTCGGGTTGCTCGGCAATCGGCGGCCGACGATGCGGCAGCAGGCGTTGCCGCTGCCCATCGAGCAGGATGCGGTGGCGCTGCCGGCGCTCAGCGCCTGGGAGCAGATGGTCGGGGAGTACGGAACGATGGGGCTCTCACCGGAGGGAAACGCGATGGCGCTGCTCCGGCCAGTGCTGGATGGCGACCTGGTATCGAGCGCGCAGGTGCTGGACCTCCCGGAGGGGGCTCAGGTCCGGGTCGCGGGACTCGTCGTGTGCCGGCAGCGCCCCAGTACGGCCAAGGGAGTAATCTTCCTCTCGCTCGAGGACGAGTACGGCATGGCGAACGCCGTCGTGTCCCCCCCCCTTTTCGAGCGCCAGCGCACGCTGATCCTTACCGAGCCGTTCTTGATCGTGCGCGGGCGAATTCAGCGCCAGGGGACGGTCACCCACATCATCGCCCAGCGATTTGAGCGGCCAGACGTGCCCGGCGAGCGCCTCGTCAAGGTTTCGCATGACTTTCATTGACCCACTACATCGCTGATACCATCACCAATGGGCAATAATGATGACTTGTGAGCGTCCACGAAGAAAGGCGCGAGGCATCCTGCCTACCCTTGTGAGTCCAGTCACAACCCGTGTGACGAATCGGGATCATCCCCAAGGGGTAAAATAAGAGAGCCACTCGTACTCAGACCCCGACCTATTCTGTCCACAAAATTCGACCGTCCCAAAAGGAGGACTCGCATGCGACGTCCGATGCAGGCGCTCGTCGGCCTGCTCGCGCTTGCGGTTATCGTGGTGTTCATATGGCCGTTCACCGCCCCGCTCTTCGACCGGCCAGCACCCGCGAGCGCGCGCACCGTCGAGCCCATCTCCGTAGCAGTCAACGTACCATCCAACGCGACAAGCGCCGATATGGCCGCGGCCGAGCTTGACGTCGCCGCAACGGCGGACGTCGCGGCCGCGTTGCCCCGCGGCCCGCGAATCGCGGCGCAGCTCCCGGAGCAGGCGACCGTCTTTCCCGCTGAGGGCGCTCTGGCTTGCCCGACCGATCAGGTTCGGGTCGGCTTCAGGCTCACCGACGCGATGCGCGACAGTGGCGCCCTGAACCCCAGCGTCGTCTGGCTAACAGTCGACGGTGCCGACGTGCCGTTCGACGTGATCGGCACCCGCGACTTCCCGCAGAGCCAGGCCAGCCTGGTCTTCACTGGCGGGCTCCCCGCCGGGGTTCACGAAGCGACTGTCTACTTCCCAGATGAAGCCGGCGAAACTTGGTCCTATACATGGACCTTCGAGACCGCCGATGACGCCTGCGGCGCGCCAGTCGTCGCCGAACCGGCGCCAGTGCCGCCCGTCGACCAACTCCCGGCGCAGCCCTCGGCCCAGCAGCCCGCGCCGCCGGTTGCACAGCCGCCGGCCCAACCCCCAGCCCAGCAGCCCGCGCCGCCGGCCGGCCAGCCCACTGGTCCTCCGCCGCCACCAGTGGCGGGCACCGACGTCCTGCACTTCCGTGCAGAGCAGACGGCGCCGAATCAGCAGGGCCAGCCGCAGACATCGAACATCGAGTTCTGGTTCGATCCGGCTTCGTTCGCCACGCGGTTGACTGTAAAGGGCACCGGTGACCAGGGCGACGTCAGCACGGTCTGTTCCGGCCGTGAGGTCACGACCTTCAACCAGTCGCAAAAGCGCGCCGAGTCCCGCTACATTGCACCGCCGGATGCGACGGGACCCATTCTCTGCCCGATCGCGGGCGATATCTTCGAGCACAAGATGGCGATGGACGCGGGCGCGGTCCAGCCCGCCGGCGAAGAGTCCGTGGACGGCGTGCCCGCGTGGCGGATCGAGTCCACATCGCCCGATGGCAACCAACGCGTCGTCAGGTTGCTCGAGAAATCGCACGGCCTCTTGCTCCGCGAGACCGTGTTCCAGAAGAACGAGTCCGGTCAAATGCAGGAGCTTGGCTCCACGCGCATTCGTTACACCACACTGGAGCGGATCCCGAAAACCAGCGTGGCCGCCGACACCTTCTCGACCGGCGTGTCAAGCGACTGGATCTCGCGCCGGACCCGCGTGCTGAGCGAAGCCGAGGCGAGGGCCTTCACCCCCGTGCCGCTCTACTGGGTCGGCCTGGACTTCGCAGGCATGGGCCTGGTCAGCATCGAGCACGAAGAGCTGAGTGGCCCGCCCGGTCGCCTCAACACGGTGACCATCCAGTATGCGCAGCCTCCGAGCCCGGATCAGCCCCAGAACCAGCCGCCGAAGCAGCTCATCATCTTCGAGGCGCCACCGGCGCCGACTCAGGGCCAGACGCCTCAGGGTGCTCAACAAGGCGCTCCGCCAAACGCGCCGCCGGGTGCCCCCGCGGGCCAGCCGCAGCCGCGGCGAGAGCAGGTCACGGTTGGCACCCGCCAGGGAACGCTGATCACGATCGATCAGGGCCCCACGACCCTGGAGATCACGATAGGGCAGACCTTCATCGCGATCACCGGCCCAGATCGCGCCACCGTCATGCAAGCGGCACAGGCGCTCGCGCGGGTCTAACCAGCAGAACGTCAACGAAGCAATAGAGGCGGTAGGGGGGGGGGGCACCCGAACCCCGCCTTTTTTCTCTGGTCGGTGTGTAGTGTGTGGGAGGGGGGG
>Ga0080064_1002074_pt1 | contig 36115 bp, 39 predicted proteins | sample Subgrocontami54m_FD_69260 | JGI IMG/M metagenome (GOLD analysis project Ga0080064, IMG submission 69260) | Subsurface groundwater microbial communities from S. Glens Falls, New York, USA - GMW46 contaminated, 5.4 m (SPADES assembly) (version 2) ...
CACAAGGCCGACCCTTCGGGCGACCGCCGGGGCCTTCGACCTGGTGCCCGACATTCGCTGCCAGAATTGGGTTGTTTGAGGTCAAAACGGGGGGCAGGCCGCCTGGCCTGCCGGGGGCGCGGCAGGCCAGGCGGCCTGCCCCACGCGCTCGCGCAAGTTCCCTTGGCTTGCCGTACTCGATTCGGGTAGACTCGGCGTCCGATCCAACATGAAACTCCTCCGCCGCCTGATCGCGTGGTCGTGCTTCCTCGGCTTGCTGATGGCCGTCGGGGTTACTGTGTTGCCCTCGCTTCTGCTACAATGGCGATGATTCAGGAGCTAGGTGATGTCAACTGTGGAAGCAGTCTATTCGAGCGGCGTTTTCAAGCCCTTGGGCGAAGTCGCCTTGGCGGAGAATCAGCGCGTCCGGCTGACCATTGAGACTCACGAAGGCTCACCCATCGCTGCGTGGGTGGATGCGGCGCGCGAGTTTCAACGGAAATTGACAGCCAAGTACGGCGTCCTGCCGGACAGCACCCCGGAAATCGCCGCGGACCGTCGCCGCCATGAGTGATTGGGTTGTTGATACCAATGTGCTCGTGAAATGGGTCCTCCCCGAAATGGACTCGGCGCTCGCGTTGCAGGTCGCCGCGGACACGGCCGCGGCTGGCGGAACTTTGTTTGCGCTCGATTTGGCTATGATCGAGGCGTCGAATGTCATCTGGACGAAACTGCATCGCAAGGTTGTGACCCTTCCCGAGGCGCGCCAGGCGTTGACGCTTCTGCAAAATGTAAGTGTTCAGACCGCTAGCGCCTTGCCGTTGCTCGCCAAGAGCTTTGAGGTAGCTGCTCAGTTTGACATTGCCGTTTACGATGCCCTCTTTGTTGTCAGTGTTCGCGAGCGCGGCATTGGTGGTGTCACCGCGGATGAACCGCTCGTGCGGGCAGTGAGCGCTGCGTATCCCGAAATCAAACTACTGCGGAATTGGTAGATGTTGATTGCGCAAGCTCCGATGGCTCGCCGCGTTCGCTTCGAGTATGCTCGTTGTCGAGGCTGTCATGAAACTCCTTCGCCGATTGATTGCGTGGTCGTGCTTCCTCGGCTTTTTGACGGCGGTTGGCGTCGGCGTCTTTCACTTCATTCCTCATCGGCCGCTGTGCACGATCGAAGGACCGATGGCAGTGCGCTATTTCTCGCCGGACGGGCGCTGGCTGATTTGCCAGGCGTACCCGAACGTTCCCTCCGGTCCAGGCAACGAGCATCTCGGGCTTCGTGTCTTTGACGGCGGATCGGGGCAAATGGTGCACTCGTTTCGTGATTTGTGGGGCGGATTCGAGCGCTCTCCCCATGGGCGCCATCTGTTTGTTCCTAACGGCTTTACTCGAGCGCACATCAGGCCCGGTGTGGTCTCTTACACTTCGGGGCCAACGTGCATCGTCGATTGGCAATCGGGCAAGGTTTGGCAGCCGCCGGTGTTCCGTGGTGGCGGGTTTCGCAATCGTGCCTTTTCGCCGCAAGGGCGCTGGCTGTGGCTGGAGACAGAAAAAGAAGACGCTCGCAATGTCGTCATCGATCTGCCAGCGCACCGGCTCATCCCGTGGCCGAAGGATTTGTCGCCGCAATTCACACGGGATGACCGTCACGGATTGTGCATCATCGACAACAAGACGATCCGCGTCGTCGAGATCGAAACGGGGCGAAGCGTGGCAACGATGCATCCCGACTTCACCCTGGAGCACGCCGCGATAGATTTCTCCCTCGACGGCCGCCATGCCGTGATTGGCAACCTGCACCGGTCTCACGTATTCGAGGGATGGAAAACACCGTTATGGGCGCCGCGCGGTCAAACCGACTTTTTCGTCTTTGTTAGTTTGGAAGTCTGGGACGTGGTAAACTTCCAGCGCATCTGGGCGGCGAAATCCCCGGCCGCCGCGGAATTCTGTAGCCCAGCGCTTTCGCCAAACGGACAATTCTTGGCATATTGGACGCGGACAATGCAAGGTCTGTGCCTGGAAATGGTCGATCTGCATTCGGGAGCGATTCGAAGCATCCAGGTTGACCGGGAGCATAGCCAATTCCGGCAGCGGCTCAGCTTTCTTGACATGCCGAAAAGACCCAAGGCGTCTGACAATTCGGCGGTGCTGCTTACGACCGAGCCGTTGCTCTTCGACGGCGGCGGATTGCGCCAAACTACCATTTCGTCGGACGGCCGTGTGCTGTGGAAAGAGCCGGAGAACGTAGACATCCGGGTTTTCAAATCGAACGCCAACTTCGTTTTGCAACAAGGGGCCGGTTATCCCATCCAAATCGACGCCGTCGATCTCCGTACGGGCAAACCTTGCCGCATCACTCCGCCGGATTTTCAAGTGAACCCGAATCTCCTCCCAACCCTCTCAGCCAGCGGCCACGTTGCGATCATTGGGAAGGATGGGCGCCCACCGGCAAAACCAGGCTCAATTGAAGAATGGTTGCGAGCCACGTTCCCCAAGCTATTTCCCTCCGGCCGCCCGGTTGTGCTTGTCGTTGACGCAGCAACCGGCCGAGAATGTTTGCGTTTGCCGTGCGGCGACATCGCTGGCGTTCAATTGTCCGCCGACGGCAGCACGCTGGCGACGATCGATGCCAAGGTCGGTCCAAATGACATTGATTGGCACGGCCGTCTCGTGGATTGGGATTGGGACGGTGATAGTCATCGCGTCGTACAACGCATTCAACTCTGGGACGTTCATCCCCACCGCGCCTACTTCTGGGCCATCGCCTGGTCCCTTTCCGTCGGCGGCGTTTTGCTGCTGTTGCGGCATTGGCGCTTGAAACGAATAAACAACACGCGCGCAAGCACAGCCAACATGGCGCCGTCAGCGGCAAAGCTCACTTGATCGCGACCCGTCCGGCGCGGACAATGATGGTATGGACAACGATCACCCCAATTCGATCCCTCCTGAAATCATGGCTGAAATGGAAGAGGCTGTGAAAACGGCCATGTCCGGGGTACGCGACCCGGAAGTCATGCGGAAGGCCTGCGAGCACATGGATCAGGTGCGCGAGGAAATTCGCCGGAAGCACGGCATCCTTGATATTGGCGTCCCAGCGATTCGCGAACTGCGTGGTGAGTTGCCCGAATGACGCACCGCGGTCGAATTCTTGGCTATAATCAGTTCAGGACGAAGCGACTGAAGAATCCTCAATCCCTGGTGAGGCATGGCGATTAAGATCGATGAAATCATCGAAAAAGCGTTCGAACAAGCCTTCTCCAAGGCGCTCGATCAGACGCTGCAAGCCAAGGCGGAATCACTGTTCAAGAAGGCGTTTTCAAACGGTTCGCCGTTTGCCAAGAAACTCGAGCAGAAGCTAGAAGAGGGTTTCCAGCGCTTCATCGAGGACGGCATACACTGGGAAAAGCGGAAGCCGGGGTTCAAGAAGTAGACCGGTCGGCAAGATTTGGTCCCGACAGCGCCGGACAAGACAATGGCGATTACCCGCGTCATCGATGAACAAGTTCTTGGTTGCCGCACAGTTGCATTTGACGAACACGCGCTGACACGAATGAATGAACGCAATGTGACCGAAGATGAGGTGCTCGACGTATTGCGAAATCCCGATGTGACGGGCTTGCCCACTCAGCCAAACCGATTTCGATACCGCAAGGATATCCTGGGCAAACGGGTTGATGTCGTTTTCGAGCACGATCCCACGCAGATTGTTGTTATCACCGTGGTAGCCTGAGCAGTCAACGGCGCCGGATCGAACGAGTTTGGGAGATCTGACATGACGAATGCGAAATTTCGCCTGGAAGTGTCGTACAACGACGTGACTGGCGATCCGGTTGCTGCTTACGTCCGCATTCGCGAAGGCAAAGTGGCCCAGACTAAGGAGATCAGCGACGGCGTTGCTTTTGCGGATTACGGCGATGACGGTTTCCTTCTTGGAATCGAATTGCTGGCGCCTTGCCGCGTCGAAGTTCTTGAGAGTGTTTCGGAACGAGAACCAGAGCAGGTTCGCCAATTCTTGCGACAGGGTGTGCGAAAAGAGATGATCTTTGTGTAAGCGACAGAACCGGAGTTCCATCCCACCGAAAGCAACGGCACACGGAGTGTGCCTGCTACTCTAAAACTCTTCCAAATACGTATACCCATCCAACCCCGTCTCGTAATACTGCAAGAGCTGCCGTGATTCGTTCAGCGTGATCTTGTTGCTGCGCACCGCGCGTTCCAGGTCTTTACGCAGCTGGTTGATCAACTCGTCGGCGTTGTATTGCACGTACGCCAAGACTTCGCGGACCGTGTCGCCCTTGACCACGCCTTCGAGGTTCACGTCGCCGTTGTCGTCGAGCGTGACGTGGACGGCGTTCGTGTCGCCGAAGAGATTGTGCAGGTCGCCGAGGATTTCCTGGTAGGCGCCGAGCAAGAAGGCGGCCAGGTAGTACGGTTTGCCGTCGTAGGGGTGCAGCTCCAGAGTGTCGCGAACGTCGCGCAGGTCGATGAACTGGTCGATCTTGCCGTCCGAGTCGCAGGTGATGTCGCCTAAGACGGCCTTGCGGATCGGGGCTTCGTTGAGGCGGTGGATCGGCATGATCGGGAAAAGCTGCTTGATCGCCCAGCTATCGGGCATCGACTGGAACACCGAGAAGTTGCAGAAGTAGGTGTCCGACATCAAGGGTTCCAGGCCCTGCAATTCCTCCGGCGTGTAGTCGAGGTCGCGCGTCATCTTCAGAATCTTGGCGCAGACGGCCCAGAAGATGCGCTCGGTCATCGCCCGGCTTTCGATCGTCAGCCCGCCCATGTTGAACAGGTTGAGCGATTCGTCCATCGCCTGCACGGCGTCGTGGTAGGCTTCGATGATGTTCTTCTTCGACAGGTCGCGGTAGATGCCGAACAGGTCGGTCACTTGCTGCGGAGCATCGGCGGGGATTTCCGGCGGCACGGTGTAGCGGTCGAAGTTGGAGACGCCGAGCACGTCGAAGACGAGCAGGCTGTGATAGGCGACGACGGCCCGGCCCGACTCGCTGATGATGGTCGGGTGGGGGACGCCGCACTCGTCGCAAACGCTCTTGATGCGGAAGACGACGTCGTTGGCGTATTCCTGGAGCGTGTAGTTGACGCTGGATTCGAAATCGGTCTGCGAGCCGTCGTAGTCGATGCCGAGGCCGCCGCCGACGTCGATGTATTTGACGCCGGCGCCGACGCGGTGCAATTCGCAGAAAACGCGGCTCGCTTCGGTGAGGGCGTTCTTGATCGAGCGGATGTTGGTGATCTGGCTGCCGAGGTGGAAGTGGACGAGTTGCAGGCAATCGCCCATGCCGCGCTGCTTGAGGTACTCGTAGGCTTCCAAGGCCTCGGTGAGCGTCAGGCCGAACTTCGAGCGGAAGCCGGCGCTGTAGCGCCACCGGCCCGCGCCGCGCGCCGCCAGCTTGACGCGGATGCCGATCACGGGGCGAACGTTCAATTCCTCGGCGAAGCGGACGATCGCTTCCAGCTCGGTGAACTTCTCGACGACGGGGATCACGTGCTTGCCCATCTTGGTGGCCAGCATCGTCATCTTGATGAATTCGTCGTCTTTGAAGCCGTTGCAGATGATGGGCGTGTCGCCGCCGTTGGTGATGGCGAGGACGGCAAGCAGTTCGGGCTTGGACCCGGCTTCCAGGCCGAAACCGTAGGGTTTGCCGAAATCGAGGATCTCCTCGACGACGTGCTTCTGCTGGTTGACCTTGATCGGGTAGACGCAGGTGTAGTGGCCGAGGTAGTTGTACTCGGCGATGGCGCCCTTGAAGGCGTCGAAGATTTCGCCGACGCGGTGGCGGAGGATATCGGTGAAGCGGATCAGGATCGGCAGCTGGATGCCACGTTCCTGAAGCTGGTCGATCAGCGATTTCAGATCGATGGCCTGGTCGGGGTTCTTGTTGGGGTGAACCGTGACGTGGCCTTTGTCGTTGACGCCGAAATAGCCTTTGCCCCAATGGCGGACGCCGTAGGTTTCGAGGGCGTCATGGATTTTCCATTGATCCATCATTTCCATGGCGCCGCGCGGAGCGAAGGGAGACGTGGCGGGGATGGAATTCCGGCCGCGCTCAATGGTCTGCGTGGCGCCATTTGACGAAGGCGTGGCGCCGTTAGATGCGTTGGAAGGTGATGCGTCCACTTCGGTGTTCAGCTGGGAAACAAACGGGTTAGCGCCGCAGTATGCAATCAGTATACGCAGCGCGGGCGCAGGTCAAGCCCTAAACGGTGAACAAGGCGCGAAGATTTTTGGTGCGGGCAGGACCCCGTGAGATGGCAAGAAAAAGCGACGCGACGTATATCGGTCGATGAATCCCATTCGCGCATACCGCGAGTTCTGCTATCATCTCCCCATGGCGGGCACGGAATCACGCACCAGTGAGGAAATGTTGCATCGAGGCAGGGTTCAAGCTCAAGGAAAACGCCAGCCGCGGACGACGAAAGCGAAAACGAAGAAAGGCAAGATTGAATCGTCGGTCGCCTGGGCGTTGCGAGACCCACCTTCAGTCGATGCAATGTTGGCGATGCTCGATCAGCTTTGGGATGTACTGCCTGCGACGGAACAACGTGTTAGGGCGGACTGCTTCGCGCATGCGCGGCAGTTTCTACGGAAGGCCGCCGAGCGCGGTGGCATGGTCGCCCCAACATTGAAGTCATTCCGTAATCCAAAATTGAAAGGCGGCGTTCGCGTCGATATCGAGGTTTGGACAGGGCAAGCCGGTGTGCCCGAGCAGTGATCTATTCCAGAATAGGCGAGGTCCGTTCATGTCCCAAGTTCTTTATCCGAAGTTTTTGACCGACGCCAGGCAATACGCCGCAGCACAAGCGTTTTGGGAAGAGCTGTGGCAAGAAGTGCTGCAGCAAGCGGCTACGATCGATTCCTGGCGATCGCCGTGGTTGACCCCTAAACACGCCGACGGGACGCCGTATCGCGACGGCAATCCAATTTTTAGTGCCATCAACGAGAGCGACCGATTGGGCGTACGCATCATTCAAGAGGCCCCAGCGCAAACGGGGCCAAACGAATTGGACCATTGGGTCGATACATTCGGCAACGGGACGGACTCAGCCAAAATCCGCGAACTGGTCATCAGCACCGCGCTGGGCGAAACGACGCGCGCACAAGTGCAGAAACTGCTCACGTCCTGGGTGTTGCGAGGAAAGGTCAATCCGGCGGGGAAGTCGAAGCTAGCTCGATCGCGACGTTGAAGCCGTCAACCAGCATCCCATCATGGACGAGGAGAAACGGATGAATGCCGAGGATTATCGAAACAAGATAGGCAAGTAGTCAATCACCATGTTTGCACGAATTCATCGCCGCGGAGCATTGTATCGGGCACTCAGTTTCGTCGGCGCTTTTGCGCTCGGATCGCATTACGCAAGCGCCGGCGACCGTCGCCGCGCCAACGTCGTCATGATCGTCGGCGACGATCAGGGCTGGACCGATTTCGGCTTCATGGGGCACGACGTCGTGCAGACGCCGCGCATCGATCGGCTGGCGCGGGAGAGCGCCGTATTTCCGCACGGATATGTGCCGACGTCGCTGTGCCGGGCGAGTTTGGCGACGCTGCTCACCGGGCTCTATCCGCATCAGCATCGCATTTGCTGCAACGATCCGCCGACCGGCGCGGAGCGGGCGGAGATGCATCCGTTCATCAAGAACTCTCCTGCCCTGCCGCGGCTCTTGGGCGCGGTGGGTTATCGCAGCCTGCAGACCGGCAAGTTTTGGGAAGGGCACTATTCCAACGCCGGCTTCACCGACGGGCAGACGACGAACCAGGACCGCCACATCGCCACCAAAACGCCGCAGATCGGCCGGGCGACGATGCAGCCGATTACCGACTTCATCGACAAGAACCGTGAGACGCCGTTCTTCGTCTGGTACGCGCCGATGATGCCGCACCGCCCGCACAATCCACCGGAACGACTGCTGAAGCGTTATGCCGTCGGCGATCGTGATATTCACATCGCCCGCTATTACGGCATGTGTGAGTGGTTCGACGAAACCGTGGGTCAGTTGCTCGATCATCTCGACAAACGCCGGCTGACCGACAACACGTTGGTTATCTTCGTCATCGACAATGGCTGGATCACGCCGACCGCGCAGGAAGATCAGAAAAGCCCATTCGGCAGCGAGCGCGGCAAGCGCAGTCCGTACGACATGGGCATTCGCACGCCGATGCTGCTGCGCTGGCCGGGGCACACACGGGCGGGACGCTACAATAATCTGGCGTTGACCATCGACCTGGCGCCGACGATCCTTACCGCGGCCGGCGCGCAGATTCCCCGGCAAATGCAGGGCCTGAACCTGCTCGACGTGGCCGCGGGCAAAGGCCGGCTGAATCGCAATGCTGTCTTCGGCGAAATCTACGTGCATACGGCGTCGATGCTGGGCCGTCCGGACCTCGACGTGACGCATCGCTGGGTGCGCGAAGGCGATTGGAAACTGATCGTGCCGCTGCGCGAGAAGGGGCCGGAGCTTTTCAATCTGGCCAAAGACCCGCATGAACGCACGAATCTGGCGATGCGCGAAGCGGAGCGCGTGAAGCAGTTGCAGCAGCGTCTGGCGCGCTGGGTGGCGGATCGGTAATTCAAACAAGCATCGTTTAGCCCCGGTTAGCAGAACCGGGCCGGCAGCGTCGCTGGCAACAACCATGATCCGTTTCGCGGCGACACGCCCGCCCCGGTTCTGCGAACCGGGGCTAAACGAAACACTCATTGAACGGGACAATGTTCATGCGCATCCTCGTCACCGGCGGCGCCGGCTACATCGGCAGCCATTCCGTGAAGCTGTTCCGCGAGCGGGGCCATGAGGTTTGGGTCTACGACAATCTCGTGTACGGCCATCGCGGCGCCGTGCCCGCAGACTGCCTCATCGTCGGCGATTTGAACGAAACGCATCGGCTCGACCAATTGCTCGTCGAGCAGCGCATCGATGCCATCGTGCACTTTGCCGCCTTTGCCGCCGTCGGCGAATCGGTGCTGCAGCCGGCCAAGTATTGGCAGAACAACCTCGTCAACACGCTTAATCTGCTCGAATGCGTTCGCCGCCACGGCATTAAGCGTTTCGTTTTCTCCAGCACATGCGCCACGTTCGGCTGCCCCACGGCCATGCCGATCACCGAAGCGACGCCGCAGCACCCGATCAATCCCTACGGCCATACGAAGCTGGCCGTCGAATGGGCGCTGGACGAATACAGCCAGGCCTACGGCATCGGCTACGCGGCGCTGCGCTATTTCAACGCCTCCGGCGCCGCGGCCGACGGCACCATCGGCGAAGACCACACGCCGGAAACGCACCTCATTCCCCTCGTCCTCTACGCGGCGATGGGCAAGCGACCGCAAATTGAAATATTCGGCACCGATTATGCGACGCCCGACGGCACTTGCATCCGCGACTACATTCACGTGGACGATCTGGCCGAAGCGCATTTGCTCGCGCTGGAAAAGCTAACGCCCGCCGCCGGGCTGCGTTACAACCTCGGCATCGGCCACGGTTACAGCGTGCGCGAGGTCATCCGCACCTGCGAGGAGGTGACCGGCAAACTCGTGCCCGTCAAAGAAGGTCCGCGCCGCGCCGGCGACCCGCCGATTTTGATTGCGTCCTCGGAGAAGATTCAGAAGGAACTCGGCTGGAGACCGCGCTATGTCGAGCTGCGCGGCATCGTCGAGACGGCGTGGAGGTGGCACCAAGGGCATCCGAAGGGCTATCGGGACAAATCGTAGCCGACGCAGCTTGCGTCGGCGCTCGGGAATATCCGTCCCCCGGCCATTCCCGCCTCCTATTTCGTTTTCTTGGTTGCTGCGTCGACTTCCCATGCGGCGGCTGGCAGAATAGCGAACAAGACAACGATAGTCAAAATGAAGCCGACGAAACAAGCGCCAAACAAAAACCAGCGCAGTCGTCGCCGGCTGTCACGTTGCTGCTGATTTTTGCCCTCGACGACCCATAGGTCGAAATGACAAGCGATCCAAAGGTACCAGCCATTGGAGATGGCATAAGAAAATGGGATCGCGAACATTGCGATTGGCAAGTCGGCGGGACCGCGCGAAACGAATTTCTCCGCCATCATCGATCGAGTCATCAATCCACCAATAACGGCGCTCAAAACGGAAAGGCCGGGAACGACTACAAAGCAGCGAATGAGCACATTCTTGGTTTCCGATTTCGTTTCTTCGTCAATAAAATCTCTGCGCGCCTTTTTGAGATCGGGCGGGCTTGCGATCTTCAGTTTCTGGCCCGTTTGAGTGTTGTAGCCGCAATTCACGCACAAGATGCCGTTCTGAGCAATAATCGCATGGCACGAAGGGCACGGGGTTCCGTCCTCGTCTTGACCGACTGCATAGGGCTTGTCACACCTGGGGCATTTGATTCTTTTGCCTGCCATTTCGTCTCGAAGACTGAACGTTTTTTTGCAATGGGGGCAGTGCGTCTTGATCGACATGTCTTTGCCTCAAATTAGTGCAATGAAGAATCTACTCATTTTTCGTGACCCAGCAACTGGCAATTGGTCATTGGCTGATTCCCTATAATCGCCTCTGAGCTGTCGGCGAATCGGAGTTGCGTCGTGTCCGATTTTGCGTTCTCATTATGCTTGAAGCACCGTGTCGCCCTGGTCACCGGCGTCGGCATCGGCCGAGCGGCGGCAATCGCGCTGGCGCGGGCCGGAGCTTTCGTCGGCGTCCACTTTCACAAGAGCTTCGACGGCGCCAAAGATACGCTGGATACCATCAAAGAACTTGGCGGCCAGGGGATGTTGCTCCAGGGCGATTTGACAGATGAAGATCAAGCCAATGCCGTCGTCGATCAATTGGCGATGCAGACCGGCCATCTCGATATCTTGTTCAACAATGCCGGCTCGCCGCTGCGGATGATGCCGTTCGCCGAGATGCCGCTCGAGTTGTGGCGGCAGGTATTCGATGTCAATCTCACCTCGGCGTTCTTGGCGACCAAACGCGCGGTGCCGCATCTGCGCGCAAGCGGCCACGGCGCCATCATCAATAATCTCACGCTGTCGATGCAGACCGGCGGATCGGGCGGGGCCGCGGCGTATGCGGCGTCGAAGGGCGCCTTGCAGGTGCTCACACGCACGCTCGCCAAGGAACTGGCCCCAGCCGTGCGCACCAACGCCATCATGCCCGGCGTGATCGAAACGCGCCACCACGAGGTGTACAGCACGCCGGCAAAGCTCGCGGATTACCGCAAGCAAACGCCGCTGGCCCGCAACGGCACGGCCGAGGAAGTCGCCCAGGCGGTCGTATTTTTGGCGAGCGACGCGGCGAGCTTCATCAACGGGGCGATTTTGGATATCAACGGCGGTCGGTTCTTGCGTTGAGCGCTGAGCGCTCGTAGTGACCCGCTTCAGCGGGTCCGACCCGACTCGACCGCATGAATGCGGTCACTACCAACATGTTCGAACTCACCGCGGACAATGCCGAAACCTACCTGCGGTCCCGCAATTGGATCGGCGCCGGCCGCGTGTGCGTCGAGGCTCTCAGCGGCGGCGTGTCCAACGTCGTGCTGCGTGTCGAAACCTCAACGGCTCGTTTCGTCCTCAAGCAATCGCGCCCTCAACTGCGCACGCGCGCTGCCTGGTTCAGTGACCTCGACCGCATCTACCGCGAACAGGAAGTGATGCAGGCGCTGGCGTCGCCACCGGCGCGGGGCAGATCAAGATTGGATCCGTGGCCCGCGGCGAACGGCTGGCGAAGTATAATCAGTTGTTGCGCATCGAGGAACAGATGGGATCGCATGCGCCGTTTGCGAAGTGGGAGCCTGTTTTTGCAAAGGACGCGGTGCGCGCTAAACGATAAACGGGACCAGGCTTGCCGTTTAGCGCACCCAGAAACCGAAGAACGCGCGAATTCACCTTCACCGTGAGACCCCCATGCCCGACCCCTACCTCGCCATCCAGGTCGTCATGATGCCGCGCGACACCAATCCGCTCGGCTCGATCTTCGGCGGCGTCATCCTCAGCTACATCGATCAGGCGGGCGCCATCGGGGCGCGCCGCGAGGTGGCGCGCGCTGGCGGCAGCACCCCATTTCTCGTCACCGTCGCCGTCAACCGCGTCGAATTCAAGTTGCCCGTGCTGGTCGGCGACGTGGTGCGCTTCATGACCCGGCCCGTGCGCGTGGGCCGTACGTCGATCACGATGCAAATCAGCGTCGAAGCGGAGCGCGGCACGGAGGTGCAGCACGTGACCGAAGCGGAAGTGGTGTATGTCGGCATCGATCCCGTCAACCGCCGGCCCCAGCCGCTCTTTCCTGAACGATCCTGAAAATGGTATAAAAGGGAATCGACGCCGCTTGCGGCTTAGCGCGACATCCAGCGCCGGCGCGAAGGTTTCGCTAAGCCGCGAGCGGCAAATCCTACAGGGACACGCCGCCATGTCGTACACCACCTTCCACTTGTACTACGACGACGTCGAAGTCGGGCAGGAATGGGAATCGCTGGGCCGAACCATCACGGAAACGGATATCGCCAACTTCGCGGGCATCAGCGGCGACTTCAACCCGATTCACATGGATCATGAGTTCGCCAAGACGACGATGTTCCGGCGCCCGATCGCGCAGGGCCTGCTGCTGTTGTCGCTTGCCAGCGGCCTGGGGCTGCACGCGCCGCCGATGCGCACCATCGCCTTCGTGACGCTCCGGGAGTGGAGCTTCAAAGAGGCCGTCTACATCGGCGACACGATTCGCTTGCGCACGAAGGTGCTGGCCAAGACCGACCGGGCACGCGGGCGCTTCGGCGTCATCACCTGGCAGCGGCACATCGTCAATCAGCACGGCGAAATCGTGCAGCGCGGCGTCACGGAAACGCTGGTCGAGGGCCGGGCGAACGTCAAGCACAAGACCGTGCATGAGCAAAAGCCGGCGTCATAACGTGGGGCAGACATTCTTGTCTGCCCGGCAGACAAGAATGTCTGCCCCACGAACCATCCGTTCATATCCTTCTTGTTATGACGATTCGCACGCGCTTCGCTCCGAGCCCGACCGGGTATCTGCACATCGGCGGGGTCCGCACGGCCCTGTTCAACTGGCTGCTGACGCGCCGGCTCGGCGGACAGTTCGTCCTGCGCATCGACGACACCGACGCCGAACGCAATCGTCCCGAAGCGCTGCAACCCATCCTCGACGGCTTCCGCTGGCTGGGCATCGACTGGGATGAAGGCCCTGAGGTCGGCGGCCCGTACGGCCCCTATTTCCAGTCGCAACGCAATCATCTCTATGTCGAAGCGGCGCTGAAGCTGCTTGACGCCGGCCACGCTTATCCCGACTACAAATCCGGCGAGGAAATCAACGCCGAGCGCAAGGCCGCGGAGAAGGCGAAGCAAAACTACGTCTATCGCGGGCTGAATCGAAACACCGCGGCTGCGGAGTGTCGCCGCTTGCACGATGCGCAGCCGACGGTCATTCGCTTGAAGGTGCCCGAAGGGAAGACGATCGTCGTCAACGATCTCATCTGCGGCAAGGTCGAGGTGCAGGCGGACTTGGTTGGCGACCCGGTGATTCTGCGCGCCGACGGCCGGGCGCTCTATAACTTCGCGACGGTCGTCGACGACGTGGCCATGAAGATCACCCACATCGTCCGCGCCAAGGAGCATCTTTCGAACACGCCGGTGCAGGTGCTGGTCTATGAGGCGCTCGGCTATGCCTCGCCGCAGTTCGCGCATGTGGCGGTCGTCAACGCGCCGAAGTCAAAGGAGAAACTCAGCAAGCGCAAGATGAAGCAGTTCATGACGGATGAAGTGGTGGCGAAACTGCGCGCAGCGCATGCCGTCCCGCCGGATTGGACCGACGAGCAGATTAAGAACAGTGAAGATCTGAATCCGGCGACCGTGACGTTCTACCGCACACTGGGGTATTTGCCGGCGGCGCTGGTGAACTACTTCGGCCGGCTCGGTTGGTCGCTCGATGACAAGACGGAGATCATGCCGTTGGCGACGATGATCGCGAACTTCGGCCTGGACCGCGTCAACGATTCGCCCGCCAGCTTCGATCCGGACAAGCTCTTATGGATGGCCGGCGAGTACATGAAGCAGTTGCCGATCGAGCAGAAAGTGGAGGGCGTCATTCCGTTTTTGCGGCGCGCTGATCTGATCGGCGAAAGCGTGGACGATGCGCTGCGTCAAAAGATTCGCAAAGTCGTCGAAGCTTGCGGGGATCGGCTCAAGGTGTTTTCGGACCTGTACCTGTACGCCAGCTTCTTCTTCCGCGACCCGGTGTACGATGCCAAAGCGGTCAATCAACGTCTCCACAAAGAAGGCATTCGCGCTCACTTGAAGGCGTTTGGGCAAGTGCTGGAGAGGGTCGAGCCGTTCGCGGCCGATGCGATCATGGCGGAGTTGGAAAAGTACGCCGCAGCGGCACTAATCAAGCCGGGCGATCTGAACCATGCGCTGCGCGTGGCGACCACCGGCGTCATGGTCGGGCCGAGCGTGTTCGATTGTTTGGCGATTTTGGGACCGGACGAAACGGTACGGCGCATTGACGCAGCGCTGCGCCTTCCCGCATGATATCATGCTTCGAAAAAGGTTGTTGTGAGTCAACGTGAAAAACTGCTTGGACGAATGAAGTTGCATCCCCGGAACGTTCGTTTTTTCGAAGTGGATGCGCTCTTGCGTGGCCTGGGCTTTGTTGTGTTCAATAAGCGAGGCAGCCATTACACCTACCACCATCCGGCGGGAACTGTGCTGACCGTCGTGAAACCGCATGGCAAGCACACTACCTGCCATCCCACTGACATTCGCAAACTGCTCAAGGTGCTCGGCCTATGAAAAAGACCTATCACGATTACCGCGGCTACGTGTTCTCAATCACGTATCAACCCAAAGCGCCGGCGTATGCAGTGCGGTTTCCCGATTGGCCGACCATCATTACGAGCGGCCCGACCATCGCTGCGGCGTTTGCCAATGCTTGCGAGGCGTTGGACTTGCACATCGAGAGTTTGCGAAAATTGGGGCTGGCCGTTCCCCGGCCTAAGCATCGCATCACCGTTAGCGCCAAAGGTTGAAAGAAAGCGACTTCCATGCGCGACTATCAAATCTGCGGCCTGGGCAACGCCATCGTCGATATCTTCGTCGAAATCTCCAACGACGAATTCGCCGAGCTGGGCTACGAACGCGGATCGATGCGGCTCGTCGAGCTGGTCGATCAGAAGATGCTGCTCGACCGCTTCCAGGTCCGCGAGCCGCGCCTGGTTTCGGGCGGTTCGGTCGCCAACTCGATCATCGCCTTTTCGCAGCTCGGCGGCGACGCGGCATTCATCGGCTGCGTCGGCGACGATCGCTACGGCCTGTTCTACACCAGCGAGTTCGAGGAATTGGACATCGACATCGGCAATCCGGTGATCGTCAATGAGGCGACCGGCACCTGTGTCGCCCTCATCACGCCGGACGCCGAACGCACCATGCGCACCTGCCTGGCGGTGTCGAGCCACTTGGCCGAGCGACATGTAGACGCCGAGCGCATCAAGGAATCGGAATGGCTGTTCGTCGAAGGCTATTTGTTCGCGAACCCGACCGGCCAGGGCGCCGTCCGCGATGCGATCAAGGTCGCCAAGAAGCACGGCGTCAAGGTGGCGATCACCTGCTCCGAAGCGTTCATCGTCGAGATCTTCCACGAGCCGTTCTTCGAAGCGCTGCGCCAGGCCGATTTGATCTTTGCGAATGAGCGCGAGGCGTGCGCTTTGGCAAAAGCGGCGACTGCCGACGAGGCGTTTCGCCAACTCAAGGACATCGTGCCGCAATGCGTGGTGACCGCCGGTCCGCAAGGCGCTTATGTGCGGTTCGGAGGGGCCGAGTCGCACGTCGCGGCGTTTGCGTGTAAGCCGAAGGACTTGACCGGGGCGGGCGATATGTTTGCCGGCTCGTTCCTTTATGGCGTGACGCATGGCGCTGCCCCGCAACATGCCGCCCGCGCTGCTTGCTTTTTGGCGATGAAAGTGATTACGCAAATCGGGGCGCGGTTGCACCATGGGACGAAGCAGTTTTGGGAAGAAGCAAGCTAACCTGCTGTCTAGTCGCTCTTCCAAGATCAGCTCCGCTGGGTTAGAATAGGCAAGAGTGAAAGGACGACTTATGGCCGATGCAGTCACCTACGAAGCAGTCGCATCCATGGCGGCAAAGCTGCCCGCCGAAGACCGGCGGCGTTTGGCGGAGCAGCTCATCGCCCAAACGCTTGCGCCTCCGCTGGAGAAACGAAGCGTCATGGAATTCTGCGGCATCGTACCCTATCCATACCTTGGTGAGGATGCACAAGCTTGGATAACGCGAACTCGTAACGAAGACGATGCCCAGCGCGAACAAGCGTGGAGGCGTTCGTGAAAATCGATGATGCCTTGCGCAACGTGCTTCGCTTGTTCTTGGACACTTCGCCGGTTATCTTCTTCGTCGAAAAAAACCCCATCTATGTCGATCGTGTACGCGCCATTTTCCAACGAATCGATTCGGGGCCGATCATCGGCGTCACATCGCCGGTTACGTTGGCGGAAGCGCTCGTTGTGCCCTGCCGGTTGAATGATGCACTTGTTCAACAACAATTCTTGGATTTGATCGTCGGCGCGAACAACATCAGCTTTGCCAATGTCCAGCAAAAGGAAGCGCAAAATGCCGCTGATATCCGAGCGCGATACAACCTGTCGCTGACGGACTCGTTCCAGGTTGCCGTTGCACTCGAAACAAAATGCGACGCATTGCTTACGAACGATGCCCGCCTGAAAAGGATCACGGAGATCCCTATCTTGGTCCTCGATGACCTGGAAATATGATAACTCGTGAACCAGGAGAGGTCCCATGAGTGTGCCCGAAACCACGTCTGTCCATTTCATCCACCAGATTATCGATCAGGATAATCAGTCCGGCAAGTTCGGCGGCCGGGTGCATACGCGCTTTCCGCCCGAACCCAACGGCTACTTGCATATCGGCCATGCGAAGTCGATTTGCCTCAACTTCGGCACGGGCCTTAAGTACGCCGGCAAGTGCAACCTGCGCTTCGATGACACCAATCCGAGCAAGGAAGATCAGGAATACGTCGATTCGATCATGGAAGACGTGCAGTGGCTCGGCTTCAAGTGGGACGGGCTCTATTACGCGTCCGATTACTTCGAGCAGATCTACGAATGGGCCGTCCAGCTCATCAAGAAGGGCAAAGCCTACGTTTGCGATCTGACATCCGACCAGGTCGCCCACCATCGCGGCGGGTTCGGTCCGGGCAGCGGCAAACCCAGCCCGTTTCGCGATCGTTCGATCGACGAAAATCTCGATCTTTTCGAGAAGATGAAGGCCGGGGCTTTTCCCGACGGTTCGCGGACGCTGCGCGCCAAGATCGACGTCAATTCGCCCAACATCAACCTGCGCGATCCGGTCATGTACCGCATCCTGCGCGCCACGCATCACCGCACCGGCGACACGTGGTGCATCTACCCGATGTACGACTGGGCGCACGGGCAAAGCGATTCGATCGAGCGCATCACCCACTCGATCTGCACGCTGGAATTCGAGAACCATCGCCCGCTCTACGACTGGTTCGTGCAGGAGCTGGGCATCTACGCGCCGCAGCAGATCGAATTCGCCCGGCTCAATCTCACCTACACGATGATGAGCAAGCGGAAGCTGCTGGAACTGGTGCGCGACAAGGACGTCGCCGGCTGGGACGATCCGCGCATGCCGACGATCTCCGGTCTGCGCCGCCGCGGCTACACTCCCGAGGCGATCCGCAATTTCTGCGAGCGCGTCGGCATTTCGAAGTACGACGGCACCATCGACATGCACTGGCTCGAAGACGCCATCCGCAACGATTTGAACAAGCGAGCCCCGCGCGTCCTCGGCGTGCTGCGGCCGCTCAAAGTCGTGATCGACAACTATCCCGACGGCAAGTCCGAGGAGTTGGACGCGGTCAACAATCCCGAAGACCCCGGCGCCGGCACGCGCAAGCTGCCGTTCTCGAAGGTGCTCTACATCGAGCGCGACGATTTCCGCGAAGACCCGCCCAAGCAGTTCTTCCGCCTGGCGCCGGGCCGTGAAGTGCGGCTGCGCTGGGCGTATTTCGTCAAGTGCGAACAGGTCGTCAAGGATGCCAATGGCGAAGTCGTCGAATTGCACTGCACCTACGACCCCGCGACCAAGGGCGGCAACGCGCCGGATGGCCGCAAGGTGAAGGGGACCATCCACTGGGTCTCCGCCGCCCACGCGGTGCAGGTCGAGGTACGGCTGTACGATCACTTGTTTTCAAAGCCCGATCCGGACGATGTGCCGGAGGGCGAGACGTACAAGGCGAATCTGAATCCGAAATCGCTGGAAGTCGTGCAAGGCTGGCTGGAGCCGAGCGTGAAAAATGCGACGCCGGGCAGCCGGTATCAATTCGAGCGCCTCGGTTATTTCTGCGTGGACAAGAAGGACTCGACGCCGCAGAAGTTGGTTTTCAATCGCACGGTGACGCTGGCCGACACGTGGGCGAAGATTGAGAAGGGGCAGAAGAGATAACTCGGCTTTGGAGTCAGCCCGTGCCCTTTGTAAAGGATGTCACCCTCGACGGGGCCAAGATAGTCGATCCCACGTGGGAACGGATCGCCGAAGTCTTGGGGAACGTATTCTCAAATCGGCGGGGTTTCTTGCAACTGCTCGGGGAACGAGAAGCCATTTTGACGATCTGTCCTTCGGAGGAATACGGTTGCTATGTCAGCGCTTTCGGCAAGAACGAGCTCGCCGAATATCTCCTTACGGACCCGATCTTGGGAATGTCGCCAGTCGAGACAGTCCTGGCGGGGTGTTCGGACACATTCCCTCGCTGCGTTTTCGTGGACGATTCGCTGGTAATAAGGGCCGCGCGCGAGTTCTTCAACACCGGTTTTCGCGATAACGAACTGTATTGGGCAAACCCGTTCGAGCTTTATGCCGAAGCTGGAATCAAGTAGCCGGCCGAACCGTTCTCTATCTGCCGAACAGCCCGCTCGTCGGCCGTGCCGACACCGCCGGTTCGCGATCGTCCATCACCAGCTTCGGACCTTCATCTTCCGGCGGCTGCGGACGGACGACGAATGCACGCCGGCAATTCGGACATGGCCTGCTCTTGCCGAGCAATTGCACCGGCGCTTTGATGCGGGCGCCGCAAGCGCTGCAGCGGCAATGAATCGCCGGCCGGGCCGCAGGTTCGGTCGCCTGCGGCGTCGGTTCGCCGAGAATCTTGTCTACGCCTTCGAGCAGCCGATCCATCGAAAACGGCTTGTGGATGTAGTCGGCGGCGCCGATCTTCTCGGCGTACGCCTTGTGTTTTTCACCTTCGTTGGCGGTGATCATGATGAACGGCGGCGCGTCGGTCTTGTTCTGGAAGTGCTCCAGAACCATGAACCCGCCCCAGCGCGGCATCATCATGTCGAGAATGACCAGGTCGGGGCGCTGACCGCTGATGAGCTGCTGGGCGGCCAGGCCGTCGTCGGCTTCGAGGGTGCGAAAGCCGCGTTTCTGCAACACGGCCTTGAGACCAGCGCGCAACTCTTGATCGTCATCGACAACGAGGATGGTTCGGGATTCCGTCATGGTGGGGACCTCTTTCGGTTTACTTGTTCCGGGGAAACAACTCGCCGTCCACGACAACCATAGCATGGAAGTCGGAGCAATCAGCGCTGGGGGTAGTTTCAATACTCCCGAACTCTGCTCAGACTTCGGGAGTATTGAAACAGAGAAGGCCGTGGTTACCGGCGTGATCCGCGGGAGACGTAACGTCTCAGGTGGGATTGCGGATGCGCCGAGCCGTGGGATCCGTGTGGCTACGTCTTGGCGGGCGTGACGTAAACCCTTCTCGTCGCCGGCGCCAATGGCACCGGCAGCCTCGACATCACAAGTATAGGTCGGATTCCGGTTCCGGGCAATGCGAATACGGCGCTGTGCCAGCGCGCGTTGCTGATGATTGAACCCCGGTCCAAGCCGAAAAGACCGCAGCGCCGCGCTTGCGGAGTAGCGAAACGCTCGCGCCCAGTGTACAGTTGACAACTCTTTCGCCAAGCGCGGCCACAAGGCACGCAAACAAGCGCGGCCCGACGAGACCAAATCCGCCTAACCGACTTGCTCCCCTCTTACCCAAACCCCCGCCACGCTCCCAGGAAACGTCATCCCCTCGAACGGGCTCCAGCCGCATTTCGTTCTCAGGTCTTCGCGGCGAATCGTGATCGGCTTCGTCAAATCCAGCACGGTCAGCGACCCGACATAGCCCGGCAACAGGCGGCCGAAGCTCTTTTGTTGGTACGGCGCGACGAACGCGCCCGGATTGTTGCAGCACAGTTCCGCGATACGCTCCGGCTTGAAACCTTTTTCAACAAGCAACCAGGCGACAAACGGGCCGTAGGTATCAAGCTGCGGCATGCCGGAATGGCCGTGCTGTTTCTCTTCGATCGAATGCGGTGCGTGATCGGTGGCGAGATAATCCGCCGTGCCGTCACGCAGCGCTTCGAGCATGGCGGCGCGGTCGGCGGGGCTGCGAATCGGCGGGTTCATCTGCCACCACGGTCGATTGGCGGGCGTGATCTGCGCGGTGTCGAAAAAAACGTGCTGCGGCGTCACTTCAATCGTCACGCACACGCCCTTCGCTTTGGCCGCGCGAATCAGCGGCAACCCCTCACCCACCGAGTAATGACACAACTTCCCCGTGAGCTGATGCTTTTCGATCATCGCCAATGCGAAGCGCGTGGCACTCAGCTCGCATTCCGGCGGCCGACGCAGTTCGTGCAGCGATTCGGTTTTGTGCTGCTCCAGCAGGATCGGATCCTCGCAATGGAAGCTGACGTTCTGGCCGCGATAATGGGCGAGCGTTTCGTCGAGTTGTTCCAGGCTGGTGAAGAAAAGATCGCCAACGCTAGGGCCCATGTACGCCTTGTACGGGACGATTCTGCCGAGCGGCTTCGTGCCGGGCCCGATGCCGGCGTAGAGTGTGAACGTCACCGGCAGCTTGGCCCTGCGGACGAGCGTTTCCTTGGCGGCATAGCTGGCGTCGTCGATTGGCGCGGCGGGATTGTTCGGCATGTCGGCGACGTGCACCACACCGCCATGCAGCGCCGCGGCCGAGGCGCTGGCGAACGTTTCCTTATACGTGTGCTTTCCGGTGACGTCTTCTCGTGCGTGAATGTGAATGTCGCCCATGCCGGCGAAGATCAGGCACGATTCGCCAAAGACTCGGTCCGGCTTGCCGAGATTAGAACCGACCGCGGCGATCAGGCCGTTCTCGATGGCCACCTGGCCCCAGCGCACGCCGTCGATATCGGCAAGCCGGCCTTCGAGGATGGTTGTTTTGTTATCCACAGATTTCGCAGATTACGCAGATGAAAGCAGTGTGAGCCAAGCAATGACACAGGGTCAGGCTTTCACGGGATCATTATAGCTGTGCTTGTTTTGCTCTCATCTGCGAAATCTGCGCAATCTGCGGATCGATCACCGGATAATCCGCAACTCGGATAGAGCAGCTTTCAGTGCCTTGACCCCGGCATCGGTCACTCGAGTTCCCTTGAGATAGAGTTCGCGCAGTTTCGACAATCCTCGCAGATGCGCCAGGCCGGCGTCGGTGACGGGCGTGTTCGTCAGATCGAGCCGCTCCAATTGGAGGAGGCCCTTCAAGTGTGCCAGGCCCGCGTCGGTCACCTTCGTTTCCCACAATTCCAGAATGTGCAGCCGCCGCAGCCCCGCAAGATGAACCAGGCCGGCGTCGTTGGTCGGCGTGGCGCCTAGGGACAGCGTTTGCAATTCGACAAGCCCCTTGAGATGGGCCAGGTCCGTGTCCTTGAACTCCACCGTATCGAGGTTGATCGATTGCAGGTGTGGGAACCGCGCGAGAAACGCCAGACCGGCGTCGGGCAGGCCGCAGCCTCAGATGTCGATGGCGATGACACGCTTGGGATGGGCCGGATCGAACTTCGCCTTGCCGTCGATCTTGGCGAGCAGGGCCAGCGCTTCTTGTTGATCTTTGGTTTCCTGCGGAGTTGCGATCGGTGCGGCGAGGATGAGGAATGTTCCGACCAAGGCAAGCAACGTGCATCGGTGCATGACAGCCTCCGCAGAGGATCGGAGAGAATGAAAGGCTGATCGATTTGGATTGTACCGCGCTGGACTGGGGTTTCCGCAATGAATAACTTGAGGGAGTTGGAGGAATCGAAAGACCATATTGTGAGGGACCGCCCCTCACCCCCGGCCCCTCTCCCCAAAGGGGAGAGGGGGGAAAGGCAACACATGACCACGCGTCGCAGCTTACTCACTACCGGCGGCATGAGCCGCGCGCCCAACCGCGCCATGCTCCGCGCCGTCGGCTTTCACGATGATGATTTCGACCGGCCGATGATCGGCGTCGCCAATCTCTTTTCAGACATTACGCCGTGCAATGCCCATCTCGATCGGCTGGCGCGCAAGGCGGTCGAGGGCATTCGCGCCGGCGGCGGCGTCGGGCAGCTCTTCGGGGCGCCGACCGCGACCGACGGCATCATGATGGGGCACCAGGGCATGCGCTACAGCCTGGTGTCGCGCGAAGTCATCGCCGATTCGCTTGAGGTCGTCGCCGGCGGCATGAACCACGACGGCTTGCTCGCGGTCGGCGGCTGCGACAAGAACATGCCCGGCTGCGTCATGGCCATGGCCCGGCTCAACATCCCCAGCATCTTCGTCTACGGCGGCTCGATCCTGCCCGGCGTCAGCGCCGAAGGCAAGGACATCGACATCGTGTCGATTTTCGAAGCCGTCGGCCAGTTTCAAGCGGGCAAGCTGAGCGAAGCCGGCGTCCACAACATCGAGTGCGAAGCCTGCCCCGGTGCCGGCTCCTGCGGCGGCATGTACACCGCCAACACCATGTCGAGCGCCATCGAGGCGATGGGCATGTCGCTGCCATACGATGCGAGCTATCCAGCCGTGTCCTCGGCGAAGGAGCGTGAGACATTCCTCGCTGGACAAGCATTGGTTGAGCTGATCGAGAAGGGCATCAAGCCGCGTGACATCATTACGCGCAAGTCGCTGGAGAACGCCTACACGTTCGTGCTGGCGCTGGGCGGTTCGACGAACGCGGTGCTGCACCTGATGGCGATTGCCCGCGAGGCGGAGGTGACTTGGACACTGGCGGACTTCGATCGGTTGGGCGACAAGGTGCCCGACCTCGCCGATCTGAAGCCGAGCGGCAAGTACGTGATGTTCGACCTGCACAAAGCGGGCGGCACCCCGGCGGTGCTGCGGGCCTTGCTCGACGCCGGTTTCCTCCACGGCGATTGCATGACGGTGACCGGCAAGACCATCGCCGAGAATCTCAAGGAAGTGCCAAGCATCTACAAGAACACCAAGCAGGTCGTGATCCAGCCGATCGACAAGCCGATGCACGCGAAGGGACACATCATCATTATGAAGGGCAATCTGGCGCCGGAGGGCGCCGTCGCCAAGGTGTCGGGACTGAAGAAGCGAGCGATCACCGGCCCCGCAAAGGTCTTTGATTGCGAAGAAGATTGCTTCCAGGCGATCCAGGCGCAGAGCATCAAGCCGGGCGACATCGTCGTGGTCCGCGGCGAAGGCCCGGTCGGCGGCCCCGGCATGCGCGAGATGCTGGCCGTGACCGCGGCGCTGTCGGGCCAGGGTCTCGGCGACCAGATCGGCCTGATCACCGACGGCCGCTTTTCCGGCGGCACGCGCGGCCTGGTGGTCGGCCACGTCTCACCGGAAGCCTGGATGGGCGGCCCGATCGCGCTGCTCAAGACCGGCGACATGGTGACCATTGATGCGGACAAAAAGGAACTGTCGGCGGCGCTGAGCGACGCCGAATGGACGAAACGCAGGGCGGCGTGGACAAAGCCGGAGATTCGGGAGAAACGCGGTGTGTTGGCGAAGTATGCCCGCACGGTGAAGTCGGCGTCGGAAGGGGCGACGACAGGGTGAGCAATCGACAAAAACGGTAAGCCAAGGGGCGGCGGCCCGTGGACATCACGCACCGCCGTGCGTGGGCTTACAGCAACTCCTCAATCGGCCGGCCCTCCGGCAGAATCGAAATCGGCCGACCCGCGTGATCGTTGAACCGCGTCTCCAGCGGGATGCCAAACCAACGATACAGCGTCGCCTGGAAATCGAGCGGCGTGATCGGCCGAACGCGTGGCTCTTCGCCCTTGGAATTGGTGGCGCCGATCGCCTGGCCCATGCGCAGGCCGCCGCCGGCCAGCAGCAATGACATCGATTGCGCCCAGTGCTCGCGGCCCGGCTGGCCGTTGAAGTAGTTGAGCCGCGGCGTGTGTGACATTTCACCGGTGACGATGAGCAGCGTGTCGTTCGCCAGGCCGCGCGTGTGCAAATCGCCGATCAGCGCGGAGGTTACTTGATCCAGCATGGGCAAGCGGATGCGCATTTGCTCGAAGATATTCCAAACGCTGGCGTGATCGTCCCAGCTGAACGCTTTTTGGCCGGGAACACAGGGGAAATCGATGGAAACGATGCGCGTGCCGGCCTCGATCAATCGCCTCGCGAGCAGGCAGCGCTGGCCGACGGGGTGCCGGCCGTAGCGATCGCGAATGCGCGGATCTTCCTGGCTCAGGTCGAAGGCGTTGCGGGCGGCGTTGCTCGTGAGAATGCCGGCAGCACGTTGATTAAACCCATCCATCGCCGTCATTGTACTGGAATGATCGAGGTCACGACGCACCTGGTCGAAACGCTGCAGCAAGTCGAGCCGTTCGGCAAAGCGCGGACGGTCGGCGACGGCCAGCGAAACGTCCGGCGGCGCGTAGCCGGGGGCGCTCGGATCGGCGCTAAGTTGCAGTGGTTCAAACTGGCGGCCCAGGTACGCGGCGCCTTGATAGCGCATGTAGGGCAGCGTGACATACGGCGGCAGCCCGGTGGTGCGCTCGCCGAGCATTTTGCCGGCGACCGACCAGATGAATGGGTAGTCGGGTTTGTAAGTGCCGCCTTCAACCAGCGCACCCGGATAACCGGTCAGCAGCGTGTGCGTGGAATTGACGTGACCGGGGCTGTTGTGGTGCAGCGAGCGAATCAAAGCAAACTTGTCGCCGAGGCGCGCCAGGCGCGGCAAATGTTCGCAAATGTCGAGACCGGGGACATTGGTGCGAATGGGATCGAAATCGCCGCGATATTCGCTGGGCGCATCGGGCTTGAGGTCAAATGTCTCCATGTGGCTGGCACCGCCCCAGAGCCAAAGCACGATGACCGATTTCGGGCTGCTGCGCGGCGTTTGCGCTTCCAGACGCAGAAGATTGGACAGACTGAGGCCGCCCAAAACCGAGGCGCCGGCGCGAAGGAATGCCCGGCGGTTGATGGTTCCAGGACAGCGCGGCTCAGGCACGATCATCGAGAATCTCCCGTCGGAGCTTGGGGGGGTATTGGATCATCGCAGCGCGGCGACTCTTTGCCAAGCGAAATGTGCCGCCGATCGCCGGCCGTCGACACGGGCAAAGAATCGAAACAGCCTCTTGCAATTGCCGCGCACGATCACCACAATAGAGCCGTCTTGCGGCCACGCGTCCGCGCCAGAACGGTCGCTTGGAGGAGGTGAGCCATGCACGTCGGTTTAGTCGTTCTTAACGGTCTCCACAAGGGACGACATATCCCATTGACGACTTCGCCGTTTCTCATCGGCCGGGCCAAGAAGTGTCACCTGCGCCCCGTTCGTGAGGATGTCGGCCGCGAACATTGTGCGATCGTCCAGCGCGAGGAGTCGGTCTACCTGCGCGATTGCGGCAGCACCAACGGCACCATTCTCAATCGCCGCGCTCTCGTGCAGGGCGAGGTGCAAGTAGCGGACGGCGACGTGTTCGATGTCGGCCCGCTGCAATTCCGGCTGGCGGTCCGCGGCGATCCGGTGCCGGCAATCACTCCTGCCGGCGACAGCGACGATTGTTTCGACATGAACGACATCTTCACGGGCCAACCGGGCGAACATGAGCCCAAGCCCGATTCGACGATTCAAATCTCGGACCCCAATCTGCCCGTGTCGACGACGCGCAAACGCTTGCCGGATGAAAGCGAAAAGTTGTATTAGAAGACACACGGTGAGCGGTGGTAGCAGCGTCATGACGCCGATGACGCTGCTCTTGTTTTTTGGTCGACCGGCTGTCAGAATGAATTCGTCTTCCCGCGCCCAAGACGTGTGCATTCATTTCCCGTCGGACCGAGGAGGTGCGGCATGCACGTCACATTGATCGTCGTCGGCGGCATTCACAAGGGCCGGCAGATTCCCGTGACGACGCCGGAATTCCTGATCGGTCGCGCTGCCCGCTGTCATTTGCGGCCGGTGCGCGAGGACGTCAGCAGGGAACATTGCGCCGTTCTCCGGCGCGGCGAGCGCGTTTTTCTGCGCGATCTGGCGAGCAGGAACGGCACGATTCTCAATCGCCGCAAGTTGGTGCAGGGCGAAACTCCGGTGACCGACGGCGATGAATTCGACGTGGGGCCGCTGCGCTTTCGGGTCGCGGTCACTCCCCAAGCAATTCCAGCCAGTGCGCCGCCGGCCGAAGACGACAGCTGCTTTGACGCCAATGAGATTTACAGCGGCCTTCCCGGGGAACAGGCGCCGACTCTCGACGACACCATCGAAATCACGCGGCCGCTGCTGGCCAAACCCCCGGCCCAGAAACCGCCGACGGATGAGATTGAGAAGCTCTTCTGACACGTCATCGACCGGTCAAGCGTCGCTCCAATTCAGCGACGGCGCCGCACATTTGCGCCAGACAGTCCTTTTGAGAATCGGCGCCGGCAAACACCGAGCAAATAGGCTGCCCGACCTCAATCCGCGTGCTGGTCGCTGGTAGGTCGGCGAAGGGCACGGTGAGATCGTCGAGCGGCATCTCCAGCGCTGTTTGCCAAAGCGGATATTCGGAAGCCATGAGCGATTGCCGCGCGAACAAGATGGCTTTGGCGACGACCTTGCCGTATGCCGGTCGCGTTCGTGCCGCAGGAGCGCAGCCGCCGAAAGCTTTGGCATGCGCCGCCAACAGCGGTTGTCCGGACGCGCGCTCCAGCACCTCCACGGACGCTGGGTAGCGCGGATTCACTTCCACCGGCCAGGGTACGCCGTCGCGCAGGATGAAATCGATGCCGAACAAGCCGCACAGCGCGAATTCCGCAGCGATCGTCTGGCCGATGCGAAGCAAGGTCGCTGCAGTGTCCTGCTCCAACGTCAACGGTCCGACGTTGCCGCACCATGCAAAGGGCGCCGCCGCCAGCCACGATTCGCCGACGAGTTGGCGCGTCGCGCCGAGCAATTGTGCCCGACCGCGCGCGTCGCCGATAAATACGGCCGAGCAGGATTCGCCGTCGATCCATTCCTGCAAGTAGCATCGCCGAGGATTGAAGTCCGCAGCGCCGTCGAACATGCGGATATGGCATCCGCCGGCACTGTGGTACGGCTTGACAAGATAGCGGCGGTGCGGCGAAGTTTGGAACGTGCCGGCGCACACGATGGGAACCGACAAGCCATGGCGGCGCAGTGCATCCGCGAGTAGAAATGGCGAACGGACGCGGCGCAGCACTTGGGGTGAAATGCCCCAAAGCGGTCGATCGATCTTGCCGACGATGTCCGGCCGATTCTCCAGCGCGCCGGTGTACATCCACGGGCCCGGCGGCGCTTCCCTCGCGGCGGCGATCAGGCCGGCGGGATAATGCGCAGTGGCGACCTTGCGAACGGGACAAGCGCGCGCGAGATCGGCATCGGCGAACAGGTCGGCGCACCACGGCGCGAATCCCGCCCGCAGCGCCGACGCCGCCGCGGCCCGTGCGCTCGCGCCCAGAATGATCAACGTCGGCTTGGCTATGGCATGACTCCCAAGCCAATGGTATGATTGAATCTAACTCAAGCAAACGGAATTCACCATGGTCATCATCACCTTCCCCGATCGGGCAACGGAAAAGAAAGCGATCGGTTTCTTGCTCGGACGCTTTTCCGGCAAGTTCCTTAAGTCCGGCGAGCATATTGTTCCGGAAGCTGCCGTGGAAGCTCTGGCTCAACAGAACTTTGTCTTCGCAGTAAAGGGCAAGGCCACCTATGCGCAGCAAGTGGCGTCGATTCGAAATCCTGTTGCCCCTTCAGTTCAACGACGGCCGCGACGTTCCCGAAGAGTTGTTAGGTGAAGCTGTCCAGGAATTATTCGATGCGTTTGGCGCCGTCAGTGTCGAAAAACAACACGTAGAAGGCCGTTGGCGACATCAAGGGATTAGCTATCGGGATAATCTGTCGCGCCTCATCGTCGATATTGCAGATACACTTAAGAACCGCCGTTTTATGGCAAAGTTCAAGGCCCGATGGAAGAGACGCCTACAACAAATTGAACTTTGGATGGTAACCTACAGGATCGACATTCAATGAAATCGGCACCAATCTTCGTTGCATTTCTGTTGTTCAACTTTTCGTTGCAAAGCCAAGAAGATCGCCCCTTCCAACCGCCGCTGTCCAAACCGCTCTCACCCCGCGACGAGCAGATGACGTTCAAGCGAGTCAAGGGTTTTGTGGTCGATCTCGTCGCCAGCGAACCCGACGTCGTCGATCCGGTCCATCTCGCCTTCGACGAAAACGGCCGGCTGTTCGTCGCCGAGATGATCGGCTACCCCAACGGCGGCGTCGGCACCGGCATGATCTTCAATGGCCGCATCCGTGTTTTGGAGGACAAGGACGGCGACGGCGTCTTCGAAACCAGCACCGTTTGGGCCGACAACCTGCGTTTCCCGATGGGGATGTTGCCATACAAAGGCGGCCTGTTCGTTGCCAACGCGCCGGACCTGCTGTATCTCGAAGACCCCGGCAAGACCGGCAAGGGGACCAAACGCACGGTCGTCTACACAGGCTTCGATCTGTCAAACATCCAGCAGATGCTCAACTCACTCACCTGGGGCATCGACAACTGGGTCTACGCCGTCTGCGGATACAAGGGCGGCGACATCACCTGCCCGCAAAAGCCCGACATGAAGCCCGTCAGTCTGCGTGGCCGCGGTATTCGTTTCAAACCCGACGTGCCCGGCAGCCTGGAACCCACATCGGGCGGCGGACAATACGGCCTGACGCAGAACGAGTGGGGCGATTGGTTCGTCAACACCAACAGCCAGCACCTGCGGCACATCGTGCTCGACGATCATTATCTCGCCCGCAATCCCAATCTGCCGGTCGGCGCCGTCACGCTCGACATTCCCGACCATGGCGCGGCCTGCAAGGTGTTCCGCATCAGTCCGTTCGAGAGCTGGCGCGTCGAACGCACCCGCCGCCGCAAAGACAGTGCGGAGGCGTCGCGCTTTCCCAGCACCGAGCTGGTCCCCGGCGGCTTCAGCACGTCCGCTTGCAGCCCACTCGTCTATCTCGCCGACCTGTTTCCCAAGGAATTCCATGGCAACACCTTCATCTGCGACCCGGCGAACAATCTCATCCACCGCGATCAACTGACGCCGAAGGGAGCGACCTACACCGCCCAGCGCGTCGACGGCGATTGCGAATTCCTTGCTTCCACCGACAACTGGTTCCGCCCCGTGCATCTGACGCTCGGGCCGGACGGCGCCATCTACATCGCCGATTTCTATCGCGAGGTGATTGAAACGCCGCTGTCGTTGCCGGAGGACATGAAAAAGGTGCTGCCGCTGAAGACGCAGGACCGCGGCCGCATCTGGCGCATTCGACCGGAAGGAAAGTACCAAGCGGCTCGTCCTACACTTGCAAAGGCCGACTCGCTGGAGTTGGTGAGCAAACTGGCGGAGCGCAACGTCTGGTGGCGCATCAACGCCCAGCGCTTGCTGGTTGAGCGCAACGAAGAAGACAAGATGCTTTACCAGGATTTGGCGGCCACTATTGAAAAGAACAAGTATCCGCCGGCCCGCATCCATGCCCTGTGGACGCTGCACGAACTGGACGCATTGCCGAGGGCGACGCTGCTGGCGTGTCTCAAGGACTCCGAGCCGACGGTGCGTTGCCAGGCGCTGCGGGTCTCCGAGACTTATCTCGGCGAAAAGAGCGAGGTCACGGCCCAGGTGTTGGCCATGGCCAAGGACGATTCGCCAAAGGTGCGGCATGAACTTGCCTTCACCCTGGGCGCCGTCAAACACGCCCAGCGCCTGGAGGCGTTGGCGACGATCGCTGCCCAGGATGTGGCCGATCCGTGGACTCAGCTGGCCGTGCTCAACTCAACCGGGCGCGATGCGGCCACGCTCTTGCTAAACATTTTGGCCGACGCGAATGCGCCGACCACTGCGACGCATGCGGCGTTTCGTGTGAAGATAGCAGGGCTCGTCGGCACGACCGCGACCGAGAACGAACTGGCAAGTGTTCTGCGAATTTTGCTCATCAAGCAAAACAACTATTTGGGACCGCGGCCCATCGCGTCGTTGGAGGCAATGGGCCAAGGGTTGTTCCAGAGCGGCCGCTCGCTGGAGAAAATGTGGGAGCATCCCGATCTGCGACAGACCCGCGAGCAAGTGAAGGAGTTGTTTGTCCAATCCGCCGCCGCGGCCAAGAACGACAAGAAGCCGCTGGCCGAGCGTCTGGCCGCGGTTCGTTTGCTCGGCTTCGGTCCGTTCGAAGTGCTCGCCGACAATGTGCCGGAGTTGCTGGCGCCGCAGCAGCCGCCCGAAGTTCAGCTCGCGGCGGTCCGAGCGCTGGCAGTGCCGACGAATCCTAAAGTCGGTCCGCTGCTGTTGCTGCCGTGGAGCAGTTACAGTCCGTCGGTGCGACGCGAAGCGACCGAGGCGCTTTTGGCCCGAGCGGAGCGCGTCGCTGCGCTGCTTGACGCCATCGCCGCCAAGAGGGTGTTGCCGCTGCAGATCGAGCCGGCCCGCCTCGACCAGCTTCGCAAGCACAAGAATCCAGAGCTGCGTGCCCGCGCCGTCAAGCTGCTCGCCGGTCAGGTCGCCCCCGCCCGGCAGAAGGTGATCGACGAATACAAAACGGTCCTCGACATGCCCGGCGACGCCGCCAAAGGAAAGCTCTCCTTCAAGAAGATTTGCTCGACGTGCCATCGCCTGGACAACGTCGGCGTGGAAGTTGGCGCCGACTTGCAAGCGGCCCTCGGCAACAAGACGCCGAGCCAACTGCTCATCGACATTCTCGACCCGAGCCGCGAAGTCGATCCGCGCTTCTTGGAATACACATTGACGACCACCGCCGGCCGCGTGGTCAATGGCCTGATCGTCGCTGAAACCGCCTCGAGCGTGACCCTGCGCCGTGCCGAGAAACAAGAGGAAACCATCCTGCGCGGCCAGATCGACACGATCCAGAGTACGACGAAATCGCTGATGCCGGACGGGCTGGAACAACAATTGAGCCGGCAGGATGTGGCGGACGTAATCGCGTATTTACAGGCGGCGGCGGCGCGGAAGTAATGTGCAAGACGTTGGGGATGGAGTGATTGGTTAGCCGCGACGCGGAGTCTTCGGAGCGGAGCGGGGACACATCCCGCGCTCCGCTATCGCGTCGCGGCTGACCATTTCATCACGCGAATAATTCTACGAGCGCGCGCCCCTCTTCGACGATCGGCGTCGGCCGGCCTTGGGCGTCGTTCAACCGCAGCTGCGGGTCGATACCTAGCGCGTGGTAGATTGTCGCTGCCAAATCTTCCGGCGACACCGGCCGATCAATCGGAAACGCCGCGTCCTTGTCCGAGGTGCCGTAAGTCGCGCCGCGCCTGATGCCGCCGCCCGCCAGCACCGCGGGGAACAGCGTGCTCCAATGGCCGCGACCCCACGTCGCATTCGCTTGCGGCGTGCGGCCCATTTCACCCAGGGCGACCACGAGCGTTTCGTCCAGCAAGCCGCGCTCATCAAGATCGGCAAGCAGCGTTCCCAGCGCCTGGTCGAAGGTCGGCAGCAGGTGGTCGCGCACGTCGTTGCTGTTGAGGTGTGAATCCCAACTGTAGCCATCCACCGCTTCGTAATGCACGGTCACGAACCGGCAGCCCGATTCGACCAATCTTCGCGCCAACAGCGTCGCCTGGCCAAACAAGTGCCGACCGTAGCGGTCGCGGAGACGATCGGGCTCCTGGCGAATGTCGAGGGCGCGGCGTGTCCGTTCCGACGTCACCAGTTCCAAAGCGCGACGTTGGAAGCGGTCGTGTTCTTGCTGGTTGCGGGCTAGGATTTGGCGTCGCTGTGCTTCAAATTGATCGAGCAGCGATTGTCGTTGGCCGATGCGGTCGAGCTGCAATTCGCGCGGCGGCACCAGACCTTCGATCTGGAAATTCAGCTCTTCCTCGGTGCAGTTGCGCCAGTACGGATTGTCGGTCCGGCTTCGCTTTTCAATGCTCGTCGTGAACGGATTGAACGCTCGGCCCAGCCAACCCGCGTATTCGCCGGGCCGGATGTACTGGCCGGCGTCTTCAAGCTTGCCCAGACGATTGGGCACGACGGCATAGCTTGGCAGGTCGCGTGACAGACCCTGCCGCTGGCTGAGGCATTCGACGACGCTGCCCATCGACGGCCAGTCGCGCGGCGTGGCGCTGAAGCCGCCGCCGATCGGAATGTGCCAGCGCTTGCCGGTCTGCAGATAATGGCCGGCGCCGGAGTGATCGTTGTAATTGTGCGTCATGGTGCGGACGACGCAAAACTTATCGGACACATTGGCCAGCCGTGGCAGGTGTTCGCAAATGCGCAGGCCCGGCGTTCGGCAGGCAATCGGTCGAAACGGGCCGCGGATGGTGTCCGGCGCGCCGGGCTTCATATCGAAGGTTTCGAGCTGGCTGGGGCCGCCGAACAGCATCATGAAGATGACCGACTTGGCCCGACCACGCGGAAATGATCCGGTGCTCTCGGCCTGCAACAGCTTTGGCAGCGACAGGCCCAATAAACCCGCTCCGGCGGCCTGCAAGAGATGGCGCCGCGTCAAGCCTTCGCAAGTGGCGCGCGGCCGGCTGAAAATGGATAGCATGCTTCTCCCCTCGCAAATTCCGAAATCTGGGGGACTTCGGAAGGATGCAATGTAACCTCGAATCAATCAGATCTCCAAGCAAAAAGGGCTGCGTCGACGCGTGGCCAACTTGTTCGAGCCCCTGCGCGCCTTGGGTGAAGCGACGCTGTTTTCGAATTCGATCCGAAGGTTCTTGCCCAAGGCTGTCGCGATGCGTTGGAGCAACGCCAGGGAATGCCCTTCGTAATCCGCATCCTCGATGCGCGAAATCACCGACTGCTGGGTGCTGATGCGCTGAGCCAGTTGCTTTTGCGTCAGACCGGCTTGGGTTCGAAGATCGTACACTCGCTGCGCAATATGGGCGTTGAAACACTCCTGGCGAACCGCTTCAGCAAGATCGCGGTCCTTGGCCATTTCGGCGCGGATGACATCTGCGAAGTTCCTGGTGCGTGGCATGTCAAACCTCCCATTCCGTCGTGTAGCGTTCTCGGTCGTTCTCGACTAATTTCTTTCGCTTGACGGCCATGTCGATATCAGCATCGGGCACCTTGCCCTCCTTGGTGATACCGTGCGACAAACAAACGATGGTCTCGCCCATAAAGAAGTAAAGGATGCGGTAATTGACCGTCCCGACCCTAATGCGCAGCTCGCGAATGCCATCACGCAGCAAGTCGGCAAGCGGCCGCCGCAGCTCGTTGCCCAACTGTTCCAAAACGATTATTCGGGCCCGGCACTTGCGATACGCTCTCAAATCGGATGCTTGCAGTTCGTCGAACCAATCTTGCAGCGGGACAACACCCGAGGCATCGCGAAACACACGGACTATTGTCTGGGGCACGGCAACTCCGAGCACGTTATCCCGAAATTCTACCCTAACATCGAGATGATCACAATCACAAAAATGCGATCCGGTACAGTCGCCATCAACAATGAAAACTCGTGTTCATCGTTTTAGTTCTTTTGTGTATACTCTCGCGCAATGAAAATGAATCTGTGGACCTGGTTTGAACAATATCGCGCCAAGAACGCGAACGACGCGCAGCGGTTGCGGCTGGTGGACTCCTACAGCGAAGCGTACGCCTTGCGCGAAAGCCAGCCGGGCCGGGCCGTCGCGATCTTTACCGAAGCGCGCGACCTGGCGGAACGGCTGCAAGAACCGTGGTGGCGGCTGCTTTACGAGAAGTTCCGGCTCGACGCCTTGATGCACTTTCAGCGCGATTTTCGCGAGGTGCTCGAAGTCGCCATGCATTTGACGGCCGAGATGGCGACCACCGATTTCGCCGGTCTGCCGGAGCCGTATGCCGTCGCGGACACATTGCTGGTCGCCTACCTGGGCATCGACGCCGTGGGGTATCCGGAGACGATTCGCGATACACTGACGCAGTGGGAGCGCTCAGTGCCCCACGAGCCGTGTGCCGCCCGCTATCTGCTGTTGGCGCGGCGACGCCAGTTCGCGATGGAAGAAGAGCGCTGGGAAGATGCCGAGGATCTCGCCCAGCGTGAACTCGATCTGGCGAGTCACGATGGCGACGCCGAGCGCGCCATGCATTTTTCCCTGTTTGCCTACGAGGCTTTGTGCCAGCTCGCGCACCGGCGCGACGCCGACGACGTCCTCATCCACTCTGCCCAGCGCGCCGCTGAATTGGCCCAGCGCTGTGGTCACTTTTGTCAGGAAGCCGAGGCGTTGGCCTGGCTGGCGCTAGCGAGGCGCCGCGCCGGCCGCGAACACGACGCCCAGGCCGCGCATCGCCAAGCCATCGGACGCATGCAGCATCTCGGCATTCCACCCGCGCCTGGGTATTTCACGGCCGTGGCGGCTTTTCACGAGCAGGACGGCCATCTGGACGCCGCCCTGGAGGTGCGCACCCGTGAGTTGACGGCTGTCAGCGACCGCAATCGCCGGCTGCACGAATGCCGGACGCACCTCGAGCGTTGCCGGCTGCTGGCGCGGCTCGGCAGGCCGCTGGCGGAACCGGTCGAGCAAGCGCTCACGGCGGTCGCGCAGTTGCGGTGTCCCGATCGCTACGTCGAAGAATTGGCTGAGATTCAGAATGGGCATCGAGCCGCTTAGGCAGCCTTGTCCTTGTGAAACCGGTCGCGGCCTTCGCCCTCGCGCAACTGGGCCGGCTTGCAGTGGCTCTTGTGCTTCATGAAATTGTCGCGATATTGCCGTACGATCTCCGGGTAGCCCTTGAGAATGATCATGTTCTCGGCGTTCTCACCCTCGGCCTGATTCGTGAAGTTGTAACTGCCGGTGACGACCACTTTGCCGTCGATGATGACGATCTTGTTATGGGCGATGGCGTGATCGTGGTCCACGAGCGGGTGCACGCCTTGATCGAGCAGGATTTTCATGTCGGAGTGGCGTTCGGTCTCGTTGCTCTTATCCAGCAACACTTCCACATCGATGCCGCGCTTCTTGGCGTCTACCAGCGCGTAGGTCAGCGGATCGGCCGTGAACGAATAGGCCTGGACGAGGATCTCCTTGCGTGCCTTTTGCAGCTCCTGGACGAGCGCATCCTGGCAGCCGCCGCGTGGCGAGAAAAAGACGCGCAGCTCGGCAAGCGCACCGAACTTGCGGCCCAGGGCGCGGAGAAAGTGAGCCAGCGTCAACGCCCCGGTAAACCCAACGGCGATCTGCAGGCACATTAAGGTGAAGTCATTCGGCGGCCACGTGAACTGCATGACAATGCTCCGTGTCATTCGTAGGTTAGGTTTCCCAACCTGACCCGATTTGCGGCAGCCAAGAATACCAGGCGGCAGTTTTTCGGCAAAGAGAAGATGTTAGCGACGCACCGATGATTCTCGGTCTAGAAATGGAAGAGGTTCAAGATGTCAAAAAATCGCCGAGAGCACAAAGCAAACAGAGGAAGGAAACGTAAATTGCGCAAGCGGGGCAACAGCCCGCTCGGCAAGATCTTGATCGAGCGGCTGCAAACATACACCGATGCACTGCAAAGCGGCGAGGACATCACAAAACGATTCGTGTGCCGCCGTGTCGAAGGAATGCCCGTTACTCCCGCAATGTTCACGCCTGATATCATCAAGGACACCCGCGAGTTGCTCCGCGCCAGCCAGACTGTTTTCGCGAGTCTCCTCGGCGTCTCGGTCCAGACGGTCCGTGCCTGGGAACAAGGCACGAACCCTCCCAGCGATATGGCGTGCCGCTTTCTCGATGAGATTCGTTTGAACCCGCCTTATGCGGACCTCTTACTTATGCTGACGTGTCCAAGGAGTCAGCAAAAAAGCTGGTTGTTTTTTGAAAAACTCGGTTGCGCAGGTCCGCATAATTGCGGATGTTCTCTTGGGGTAACGC
>Ga0080064_1002075_pt1 | contig 36111 bp, 43 predicted proteins | sample Subgrocontami54m_FD_69260 | JGI IMG/M metagenome (GOLD analysis project Ga0080064, IMG submission 69260) | Subsurface groundwater microbial communities from S. Glens Falls, New York, USA - GMW46 contaminated, 5.4 m (SPADES assembly) (version 2) ...
AGACCCTGGGCCAGATCGCACCGATGACCCGGTACCTCGCGACGCCTGCCGAATCACACCTATCCGAGGCCGAAACCGTCCAGGAATCTTGACGCGGGACAATCGGGGATCCGGTGTTTGGAAACCGGCGACTCGATCCGCACCATTACCCGAAAATCGTTGGCTCGACTCCTCTCGCCCAGACCAGAACATCTGTTCTATGCTTTCGTCCCCGGCAATGGGCATCAAGTACACCTGCTAGTTTCGAAACGGTCGACGACGCCGGCCCGACCTGTGCAGATCGGCGCCGTCGCGCTCCTCTCGCGTCAAACCTAGGGAGATCGAGCCGCTTCTTGGTTGGTACTCGATCGTCAGCTGCCCTAGCGGCAAACCGGCTGTCGAAGCGCTACGGACGAAATGGGCCGTGGGCGCTCTCGGGGGTCGACTTGGGGTTGCCGGCTGGATCCGTCACTGCCCTGGTCGGGCCGAACGGAGCTGGCAAGTCGACCCTTCTCCGGACGTGGATGGGCTTCGAATCACCGACGTCGGGGACGGTCACCGTCTTCGGGGTCGACCCCTTCCGCGAGAGGGCGCGCGCCCTGGCAGACGTCGCCTATCTCGCCCAGGTTCCAGCCCTCTATCGGGATCTGTCCGTAGCGGATCACATCGAGCTCGTAAGGCGGGTCCGGCCACGGACGTTCGACAGCCGCGGAGCTGAACGTCGAATCCACGAGCTGGGCGTGCCGGCCTACGCACGAGTTGGCACACTGTCGGGCGGGCAGGCGGCACAGCTTGGGCTGGCGCTGGCGATCGGGTTGCGGCCTCGGGTCCTTCTCCTTGACGAGCCGCTCTCGAGTCTCGACCCCCTTGCTCGACGAGAGTTCCTTGACGTGGTCCTTGATGTGGTTCGTGCCTCCGGAGCGACTGTGGTCTTGTCCTCGCATATCGTTTCTGACATCGAGCTCGCCTGCGACCGGCTCCTCGTACTTGGGGACGGACGGGTCCTCCTCGACGACGAGATAGCAACGGTTCGCCGCACCCACAGAACCGTGGAGCGACACGGCCCAATTGACGGGCTCGTCGGACGAATTCCCGGGGGCGCCGATCGGGCCATCGTCCGTCGGTTGGAATCTGCAACTGATGGCCAACCGGCCGGTCTCGAGGACATCGTGATGGCCTACTTGTCCGCTCTACGCATGGACCTTCGGGGCCGGACGGAGTGAGGTGAGGTTTACGGCGCGATTCCTATGGAGGACGCTGGGGATCGAGCTAACCATCGTCGTCGTGGCGACGATCGTGCTGACGGCGATCGCAGGGCTTGTTACCCAGAACCTCATCGCCTTGACGCCGCCTGCCGCCTGCGTTCCGATGTTGTATGTGCCAGGCGACGGCTCAGCGTGTCCCGGGGTAGCGGAGTTTGTGTCCGTCCAGACAGATGTCGCCGGGCCCGTTCTGTTGGCGCTCTCGTTCCTGCCCGTCGTGGTCGGCGCCCTCGTTGGCAGCCAGCTCATAGGCCGCGAGATCGAGCATCGAACCGCGGCGCTTGGCTGGTCTATCGATCCAGCTCGTCGCCGGTGGGTGGCGGAGCGTGCCCTGGCCGGCACGGCAATCGTGGGGATCGTTGGGCTGGTCGTGGCCATTGGCTCGATCGCGCTCGCCACGTCGGCATATCCAGGCGTCGACCTCTGGAGGGCGTTCCTGGTCTTCGGCCTGTGGGGGCCTCCCCTGTTGCTTCGGGGCCTCGCCTCGCTGGCCGTCGGCTTCCTGGTCGGCGCGGGCCTTGGTCGGGTGATGGCGGCATTCCTGCTTTCGCTGGCTCTATCCGCAGTAGTAATCATCGGAATCGACGTCGCGGTTCCTCGATTCATGCCGACTCGGATCGTCGACGATCCAGGGGGAAGTCGAGACGTCTCCGCAATCTACGTGGAGGACCGACTCCGAGCAGCGAACGGAGAGATACTCACCTTCGCTGAAGGCAGGGCGACCGCGCCCGGGGGCCTCGATGCCTTCGCAATGAGTGACTGGATCTACAGCCACTATCGGCAGGTAGCCGTCGTGGTACCTGGCGACGAGGCGATCATGGCGAGGATCATGGCTGGAATCCTCACCTCAACGGTGGTTGTCGTGGGACTCCTCGCAACTGTGTGGGTCGTGTCGAGGCGCCGACCGTACTGATCCAAGCCAGACCGGCTGATCGAGCGGTCCGACGGATCTCTCATCAAATGCCACGATCCGGCGACGTGCGAGTCTCCGGTCGCCCGTCGTCGTCCTGAGCAGCGACCTGTAGACGGGGACCCGCCCGGGGCGGCCCCACGCGCTTGGTGCATAAGCCCAATGACTCACGCAACTCCGCGAATGGCTTCGTTAATCCACCTGGGCAGCACGATCCGCGGCGTGGGTACGGCTGGTGCAAGCCCTCTCTCCCCGACCAGAACATCCGTTCTAAAGTTTCGCCTCACGCGTGGCCCCGAGAGACAATGAGCGGCCGGGTGATGTCGCACCGGCCTACCTCCATGTCCCGGTTGGGTAGGTCCAGGAGATCGCAGAGCCACGCGACGGCCTCGTCGGGCAAGACACCTTCGTGGACGCCTGGCACATGTTTCCTCGGCATCAAGGTGTTCGATCGCCTGCTCGAGCGCGTGGAGGGGCGTCATCCCGACACGATCTACGGCAGTTGAATCACTTCGAGCGTCCTGTGCATCTATCGGGCGATGGTGACCGTGACCGGCAGCGCGACTGAAACCTGGGCTGGCTGGATCCGCCTGGCCGCAGGCGGGGACGAGGTCGCCTTCGCGCGCATCGTGGACGCCTACCACGCAGACATGAGCAGCGTGTGCTTCGTCGTCACGGGTGGCGACGCCGAGCTGGCCGAAGAGGCCGTCCAGTCGGCCTGGCCGATCGCCTGGCGCAAGCTGGATACCGTCCGCGACCCTGAGCGCCTTCGGCCGTGGCTCGTCTCCATCGCCGTCAACGAGGCGCGACAACTGGCCCGCCGTCGGCGTCGGGGTCGGATGCTCGAGATCGCCGCCGCCGCCGATCCCTCGGCGACCACACCGGACCCCGCTTCGATCGTCGGCGACATCGACCTGCGCAACGCGCTGGCTCGCCTCAAGCCCGAGGATCGCGCGCTGATCGCGCTTCGCTATGTCGCTGGCTTCGACTCGACGGAGCTGGCACGCGCGATGGGCATGAGTGCGTCCGGCACGCGCGCCCGTCTGGCCCGACTGCTCAGCCGCCTTCGATCGGAGCTTGGCGATGGATGACCTGACCCTGTTCGAGCACCGCTTCGAGGGCCGTGTCCGCATTTTCGCCAAGGCCGGTGTCCGACCGGTCGACTCCGCGGCCGTAGCGCACGCTGTCGTGGTGGGTCATCCGAGGAGTCCTGGCACCCGGCCAGCGGTCCGCTGGCTCGGGCTCCCGCTCGACCGCCGAGCGTGGGTCATCGCCCTCGCGCTCGGTCTTCTCGTCCTCTTGCGGACCCTGTCGGCTTTCGTCGTCGGCGGTCGTCCATCGGCGATCCAGTCGGAACCGGTCATCAGTCCCAGTCCAGCTCCCCGGCAAGCTCCCAGTCCAGTTCCCCGGGCGATCGGGGGATTGATCACGCCGCGAGAGGGCGAGATGGCCGTCACGTTGGCCGATGGTCGCGTGCTGATCGTCGGCGGGCGGAGCGTCACGGAGGGCGCGGGGGCGATGCTCGCCAGCGCCGAGATCTACGATCCGACGACCGGACGCTATACGGCCACCGGCTCGATGGCGGAGCCGCGCTATGGGCCGCTCGTCTCCACGCTCCACGATGGACGGGTGCTCGTCGTCGGCGGTCGATCCGAGGTCGGGGAGCTGGCTTCCGCGGAGCTCTACGACCCGACCACCGGCACCTTCACAGCGGTCGGGTCGATGCCGTTCGCTCGTGGTTCCTGCCACTGCGGCGTTACCTTCGTGGCCATTGTTCGGCCGACGATGACCGTCCTCACCGACGGGCGGGTCATGATCGCTGGTGGAAGACTCGTGTCGGCGAACGGGGAGCCAGTGTCGGCGAACGGGGAGCCAGCGACGCTTGTCGGTGGCGCGGACATCTTCGATCCCGGGACCGGCCGCTTCACGTCTTCGGCGCCGATCCCGTGCGACGCGGCTCGTGGCACGGTGACCGGCCTGCTCGACGGCACGGCCCTCGTCACCTGCCGCGCCGATGACGGTCGCGGCATATCGTCGGCCGAATGGCAGGGTCGTGCCTTCATCTACGACACCGCATCGGACACCTTCGTGCCGACCGGGGCGCCGACCACCGATGACACCGGCACCGCGACCCTGTTGCCGGACGGCCGTGTCCTCCTGGCCGGAGGCCTGCGAAGCAGCACCGCGCCTGCGGAGCTCTACGACCCGACGACCCGGCTCTTCGCACCGGTGGACGAGACCCCGGCGCCCGCGTCTTAAGCGCCGGCACCGGTCAGAGAGCTCAATCGCAGAGGAGACGAGATGATCAAGCGATATAGCGTATCCATGATCCTCCTTGTCTCCACGTCGCTCCTGGCCGTGGCCTGCTCGGCAGGTGGCCCGACCGGATCGATCGCTCCATCGTCGGTGGCTGCCTCTGGATCGACGGCCACCGCGACCGCCTCGGCCCCGGCCGGCCCGAGCTTGTCCGCCGCGGACGCCTGGGCAGCGGACCTCGAGCGGCTCGACAAGATGGTTCGGCTAAGCCATGTGTCGCCGTTCGGGATCCACAGCGAGGCCGAGTGGGTGGCGAAGCTCGCGGAGATCCGACCCAAGCTCGCCTCCGCCAACCCTGACGAGCAGTTCGCCCTCGTTGCGAGCCTCGTGGGGCTGCTCGACACGCACTCGGGCATCCTCCCGAACGGCGGCGGCCACCCCTACGAGGTCTTGTTCTACAAGTTCTCCGACGGATGGTTCACCGTGGCGGCGAAGGACAAGTCGCTCATCGGGTCGCGCCTGATCTCGATCAGCGGGCACCGGGTCGACGAGGTGGAGTCGACGCTTCGGCCGCTCATCCCGCACGACAACGAGATGGGGTTCCTCGACGGCGTAGAGGGTGCTTTCTCCTACGTCGAGTACCTGCACGGCTCCGGCATCGTCGCCGACACCGCTAAGCCCGGGTACGTCCTCGAGCGCCCCGACGCGACCCGCGTGACCGTCGACTTCCCGGTCGTCGACGAGCGGACCTGGGAGGATGAGTTCCACATCCTTGGTGACCTGGTCGGCGGTGCCCCGGAGGCCGTCGCCCGCCGCGGCGAGCTGGTCTGGACCCGCCTCGACCAGGCACGGAAGGTCTTCCTGGTCTCGGTCAACGACTACGGCGACATGAGTGCCGCAGCCACCGCGTTGACTGCCGCCCTTGACTCGGGCAAGGCCGACCGAGTCTTGCTCGACATCCGCTACCTCCGTGGAGGGAGCGGCGACTTCGAGATCTTCAACACCATCAAGAACGACCCACGTGTGAACCGCAAGGGCGGACTGACCGTGCTCATCGGCCGCGAAAACGTGTCGATCGCCACGCTCATCGACTATGAGTTCGACGTGCACACCAACGCGCTGCTGGTCGGTGAGCCGACGCCGGCCCGCGCCGACAACTTCCGGTGCGACTGCCTGGACATCGACCTGAAGCACTCCGGCATCGTCGTCACGATCCCGACGGAAATGAGCCACAACGGCGACGTGCGCCCGGAAGTCGAGCCCGACATCGCGGTGCCTCTCAGCTCGACTGACTTCTTCGCGGGTCGTGACCCGGTCCTGGACGCGGCCCTCGACGGTCTGATCGCCCCGTAGCTGCCGCGCCCGAGGCGCCAAGCCTCCATCAGGAAGCTCAATGGCAGAGGAGACGAGATGATCCGGCGGTCTCGCGGATCCCTGACCCTGCTTGCCGTGTCCTTCCTGGTCGTCGCCTGTCGGGCAGGTGGCCCGACCGGATCGATCGCTCCGTCGTCGGTGGCCGCCTTGGCGACGCCGTCCGCCTCGTCAACACCGGTCGCGGCAGCCACGCCGACACCGGTGTGCGCCCACCGCCCGCCCCCGTCCTGGGTCACCGCTGCGAGCAACCCGAAGGATGGCGTCCCGGACCCGGCGGGCCGGATCTTCTTCGGCCAGGTCGAGCGCGTGGACGACCTCCTCGGCCAGATCGTCGCGCCGCTGTTCGCCATCGACGCCGACGGCTCGGATCTCGTCCAGGTCCTCGATTGCGAGATGGAGCGGCCCCGAGTCTCACCCGACGGCAGCCGGCTCGCGTTCTCGATCGTCATGAGCGACGGGACCTGGCAGGTGGCGACGAGCGCGGTGGATGGGAGCGAGCTGCGCGTCCTCACGAAGACGGCCGGAGCCGCGGAGACCCCCGACTGGGCGCCCGATGGCGCGTCGCTGATCTACTCCTACTCCCCGAACCGGTGTGCCCTCCCGACCTGCGTCGAGGACGGGAGCTTCCACCAGACCCTCTGGCGGATGAACGTGGACGGCTCGGACCCGACGCTCATCGGGGACCCCAAGACGTATGACTGGGAGTCTCGCCTCTCGCCGGATTGGCGTCGGGTGGTCATCGGACGGATCCGACCGGACTCCGACCGAAACGCGATTATCGTCCGCGATCTGGCCACCGGCAAGGAACGATCCGCGACGCCCAACACGACCGACCTCGAACACCCCGACTGGAGCCCGGACGGCCGCTGGATCGTCTACAACACCCTCAAGTCCCCCGATGGCCGAGACCTCCAGTCGATCGAGCGCGTGTCCTCGGAGGACCCCACCGCGAAACCGGTGGTCCTGGCGGGTGACTTCGGCCACGCCGCCTACAAGCCGGCATATTCGCCCGATGGCGCGCGGATAGTGTTCGGGTGTGACGGAAGCGTATGTCTGATGGACGCCGACGGGTCGCATCGGGAGACCCTACGGGGCGTCGGCGGGGTCGAGCTCAACCACTTCGCCTGGGGCGTGACGCCGAAGGCCGCCCCATGACGACCTGGTCGGAGATCGCGCTGCGTTCATGATCGAGTCTTCCGCGGCCGAGCGACCAGGGTTCTCGCGGAGAGCGCGGCCCTGCTCTCGCTCCCCGAGGGTCAGGTCGCGATCAATCGTCCTCGCTCCACTTTATGTGGACACATCGCTGTGGTAACGTGTCCACATGGCTGACGTCGGGATCCGGGAGCTGAAGCAGCGCCTGTCCGAGTACCTGGACCGGGCGGAGCGGGGAGAGGTCCTGCGGGTCACCGACCGCGGGCGGCCGAAGGCGGTGCTCGGCCCGGTGCCGGGCCGCGCTCGCATCGAGGACGGGATCCGCGCCGGCTGGATCACGCCGGGCACGGGCTCGCCGCTCGGCCCGGCGCACCGGTCGAAGGCGTCGAGGCGGGTGCTCGAGGTGCTGGCCGAGGACCGCGGCGAGTGAGCACCTACGTCGACTCGAGCGCCCTGCTCAAGCGCTACGTGGAGGAGGCCGACTCGGCCGCCGCGGACGCGCTGCTGCGGGCCGATCACGCGCTCCTGACGGCCCGACACACGATCGTCGAGGTCCGCCGCAACCTCGCCCGCCTGCTCTCGGGACGCGACCTCGTCGCCGCGCGAGCCGCCTTCGCGGACGATCTGCGATCCATCTCAATCGTCGAGCTCGACGAGGCGACCTGCGAGTCGGCGGCCTCGATCGCGGAGGCGACCGGCGTGCGAACGCTCGACGCCCTCCACCTCGCGGCCGCGCAGCGGGTCTCCGAGCCCGGGGTGAGCTTCCTGACGTTCGATCTGCGCCAGGCGCAGGCGGCGCGCGCCCTCGGCCTCGCGGTCGTGACCGCCTGACCTTGAGACGAGCCGCCGCGAACGGGAAGCGGGTTGTGCGAAGTCTCTGCCGTCGGGACAGACCCGGGATCAGCCGGCGACGCCCTCGGCCGGGCTTGCCACCGGAGCCAGCCGGATGCTTTCGACGCTGAGGTCGGTATGGGACGTGCAAGCCCTCTCGCCCCGACCATTTCGACCTCATCAGATCCGAACGCTTCAGCCAGACCGTGTTCCCGTGCCTCCTGTGTCGGCTCGAGCGTCACCTGGCTGATCCCGAGAACGCGAATCCGCTCGAAAAGGGTCGTCGCCAGGGCGCGTCGATCGTCAGGGTCCGCGTCGGCCCACCAGGCGGGCAGGTGCTCCAGGTACCGGCGAACCTCGTCGGGCGGAAGCCCGGGCCGTTCGCGATCGCCGAGTGCCTCAGCTTCCGCCGCGTCCAAGTCGTTCATCGTCTGTTCGAGGGCGAGCGGGTCGCGGTCCCGGCGATATGTGGCCAGAGCCCGCTCGCGCTCCTCCTCGATCCGTGCCAGGCGGAGCTGATTAGGCTCGGCACCTGCGCCGCGCGTATAAGCGTCCGCTGCTTCGTCGATGGCATGGCGCCAAGGCGAACCCGCTCGAGGACGAACGGCACGATCGCCTCGTATTCATCGCGGCCGTAGCTTTGCCCGGGGATCCGACGATGCCGGCCGCGCACCTGCACAACGGTCGGGCGGGCAGCCATGAACGGCTCGCAGGCCTCGAGATGGCGGTAGCGGTCTTTGTCGCCGACCAGCCGACGGCCACAGGCCGCGCACTCGAGCATCGGCAGTGCATAGGTCCGACGCGTCTCGGGCCGGCCCGGCGAGCGGCGATTGCGCGCGGCGCGCAAGTCAGCCACGCGCTGCCATGTTTCGTCGTCGACGACGCGATCCCGATTGGCCAGGAACCCGTCGCGCAGCCGACCGCGGTAGAGGGGCGAAGTGAGGATGCCCCGGACGGTATGGAGGCCGAGCCCGATCCTCCCGGCGACCTCGCGGTCGGTCAGACCGGTCGCGGCGAACTCGTACGCCCGGATGACCATGCCGATCCACGATCCCTGCTTGACAAACTAGATTTAGTGCTAAATACTACGGCATGTCGAGTCAACCCGACCCGACAACATCCAGTCCGAAGCCTGAAGGGAAGTCATTCAGTCATGAAACGATCCATCGCCCTCCTCGTGCCAGCGCTCGCCATCGCAATCGCGGCCTGCTCCAGCGCGGCCTCACCGAGCGCGGCGCCCACCACCACCGCCGCCCCAAGCACCGCGCCTTCGGTATCGGCCGCCATGGCCAAGGACATCGTCGCGACCGCCACCGAGGCTGGCTCATTCAAAACCCTGCTGGCCGCGGTCAAGGCCGCTGGCCTCGTGGAGACGCTCCAGGGCAAGGGCCCCTTCACCGTGTTCGCGCCGACCGATGCGGCCTTTGCCGCACTGCCGGCCGGCACGCTCGACGGCCTCCTCAAGGATCCGGCCGCTCTCAAGAAGATCCTCCTGTACCACGTTGTCTCGGGTTCGGTCACCGCTGACAAGGTCGTCGGACTCACCTCAGCCACGTCGGTCGAGGGAGCGCCCATCGCCATCACCGTCAAGGACGGATCCGTCTATCTGAACGGCAGCGCCAAGGTCGTGACTCCTGATGTGATGGCCTCGAATGGCGTGATCCACGTCATCGACAAGGTCCTCCTTCCGCCCGCGAACTGACCCTCCCGCGACGCATTCCACCCGAGAGTGGGGCCTGTCTCTCCTCCCAGGCCCCACCCTCGTCCCATGAAGGACTCCTACTGTGATCGCCACCGACCAGCTCATGACGACACCGACGGTCGAGCTCCCGGCTTCGCGGGCCGCCTCCCTGCGGCGCTGGAACGTCGGACTTGGCTTCGTCCACGCCGTTCAGGCCGTCGCCGTCCTCGCGCTCGCCACCGCCTTCGCGCTGCCGGTCACGGCGACGTTCATGGAGGGGCCGCCGGGCACTGCGGCAGGCGCGCCGACCACCCTGTTCGACGTCTCCGTGGCGTGGGGCGTCGCCCTCTTCCTCCTGCTGTCGGCCGCCTTCCACTGGCTCGTGGTGCTGCCCGGCGTCTTCGGGCGCTACACCTCCGGCCTGGCCGCGCAGCACAACTACTTTCGCTGGGCCGAGTACTCGCTCTCATCGTCGGTGATGATCGTCCTCATCGCGATGCTCACCGGCATCAGCGATGTCGCGGCGCTGATCGGGATCTTCGCGGCCAACGCGGCGATGATCTTCTTCGGAGCAGTTCAGGAGCGCTACGAGCGACCGGGCGGCTCGTTGTGGCCGTTCTGGCTCGGGTGCGTCGTGGGGATCGCCCCGTGGTTCGCCGTCGGCGTCTACCTTTGGTCGCCCGGCAGTACCGCCGAGCCGCCTGCCTTCGTCTACGCGATCTTCGTGTCGCTCTTCGTCTTCTTCAACATCTTCGCGCTTAACATGTGGCTCCAATACCGGCGGGTCGGTCGGTGGAAGTCGTACGTGTTCGGCGAGAGGGCCTATTTCGTGCTCAGCCTGGTCGCGAAGTCGTTGCTCGCCTGGCAGGTGTTCGCGGGGACGCTGGCGGGCTGATGCCCTCGGACCCTGCACGCCATCTCAGCCTGCACGAGGCGGCCGAACTTCTCGGGGTCCACTACATGACGATCTACCGTCGCGTCCGACTGGGGATCCTGCCGGCCCGCAAGATCGGCGGCACGTGGCTGGTCGATCCTGCCGATCTCGAGCGGGCGACGACAACGCCCGACCGTGGTCGCCGCCGCCGCGGGGGCAGCCATCCGAGAGCATCGATCTGGCAGGAGCGACTGCAGGCGCGGATGCTCGGCGGTGACGTGGCGGGGAGCTGGCAGGTCATCGAGGCTGCCATGGCATCGGGCTTCGAGCCAGGCGAGATCTATGTCCGCATCCTCGCGCCGTCGCTGCACGCCATCGGGGCGTCATGGCAATCGGGTGGCATCTCCGTCGATCAGGAGCATCTCGCAAGTAGCGTCGCAGCGACGCTGATCGGACGGCTCGGCCCCCGGTTCGTGCACCCGGGCCGCAAGAAGGGCGTCGTCATCGTCGCGATGCCGCCCGGTGAGCGTCACGGACTCGGGGTCGCGATGCTCGCTGACATCATTGCCGATGCCGGATACGGGGTCCTCAACCTGGGTCCCGACACGCCGACGGCGTCCCTCGTCGCTGCCATGCGCGATGCGGGGTCTCTCGCGGCGGTCGTCGTGAGCGTCGTCGACATCGAGCGTCGTCCGGCAGCCCAACGCCTCCTGGCCGCCGCACGTCGGGAACGACCGTCGGTTCCCCGCCTGGTCGGTGGAAACGCGGTCCCGGACGAAGGCCTGGCGCTCGCTCTCGGTGCGGACGGGTGGGTCGCGGATCCGCGAGAGCTCGGCGACCTGATCGAAGCGCTGCGGGCACGGGCGTCGTGATCCCCCTGCCCCCTCCCGTAGCGGGTGTCCCGTTCGATGTGGAGACCACCGCGGGCCGGGTCACTGCCTACCGACTGGGCGAGGGTCGGACGGTCTTGCTCCTGCATAGTTTCAACGCGGCCGGTTCGGGGATCGAGCTCGCTCCGCTGGCGTCCCGGCTGGCCGAGCACCGACGGGTCGTGCTCGTCGACTGGCTCGGATTCGGCACATCGGCTCGGCCCGACGCGCCCTACGGCTGGGCACTCTACGGCGAACAGCTCGAGGGCATCCGGGTGGCCGCTCTGCAGCCGGGCGAGGCGTCCGTCGATGTCGTCGCGCTCTCGCTTCCGGGGCAGTATGTCGTCGTCGTCGCCGCGGAGCATCCAGAGCGTTTCGGCCGGATCGTCCTGATCAGTCCGACCGGATTCGGCCGCTTCAAGGGCAGTGCCGGCAGAACCTCCCGGAACATCTACCGGTTCCTGCGCCTGACGGGGATCGGTCGGCTGCTGTTCGCGGTCCTCGCTCGGCGCAGGGTGATCCGATGGTTCCTCCGGCAGACATTCGCGGATCCGGAGCAGGTCCCGCGGGAATACGAGCGGTACTGCAGGCGGACCTGTCAGCAGCCGGGCGCTTGGCGAGCTCCGCTGGCGTTCGTGTCCGGGTTGCTCAACGATCCCCGGGCGGAGGGCGCCTACCGGCGGCTCGCGAACCCGACCCTCCTCCTCTTCGGGGATCATCCGCGCTTCACCGACCCCGCAGCCGCAGAAGCGCTCGTCGCCGCGAACAGCGACCTGGACCGGATCACGATCGAGCACGCCGGGGATCTCCCCCAGCTCGAGCAGCCGGACGAGACCGCGGCCGTGATCGACCGATTCCTGGCCTAGTTCTCATACTCGCGTCATGCGGATCCTCGTCGCCGGCGCCAGCGGCTACATCGGCGGTCGGCTCGTCCCGCTGCTCGCTGCGCGGGGACACGAGCTCGTCCTGATGAGCCGCGACGCGCGGCCCCTCGCCGCCCGGTTCCCGCAGGCGACGGTCGTCGTCGCCGACCTGCTCGACCCATCGACGCTGCCATTGGCGCTCGAGAGGGTCGAGGTCGCCTACTACCTGGCGCACTCGATGGAGGCGGGTGAACGGGGATTCGCCGAGCGGGACCGGCAGGCAGCCCGCAACTTCGGCCAGGCGGCGAAGCGTGCCGGCGTGTCGCGGATCGTCTACCTCGGCGGCCTGGGCGACGATTCCGCCGACCTCTCCCACCACCTGGCCAGCCGCCACGAGACCGGCGCCCAGCTCGCTGCACATGGCGTGCCGGTCACCGAGTTCCGGGCGGCGGTGATCATCGGATCCGGCAGCGCGTCGTTCGAGATCCTGCGCCACCTGACCGAGCGCCTGCCGATCATGATCACGCCCCGCTGGGTGGGGACCCGTTGCCAGCCGATCGGGATCGCCGACGTGCTCGACTACCTCCTCGGCGCGCTCGACCACCCGGAGGTGACGGGCGTCGTCGAGGTCGGCGGCCCCGACATCCTCTCGTATGGCGACATGATGCGGACGTACGCCCGCCTCCGCGGCCTCCGTCGGCTCATGATCCCGGTCCCCGTGCTCACACCGCGCCTCTCGTCGTATTGGGTGAATCTGATCTCGCCGGTGCCGGCAGCGATCGCCCGGCCGCTCATCGAGGGCCTTCGCAACGAGGTCGTCGTCCGCGATCCCGGCCCGGCCGCCGCGTTCGGCCTCCATCCGCTTTCCTACGTCGAGGCGCTCGGGCGGGCGATCGATCGGATCGACCGTCACGACGTCGAGTCCACCTGGTTCGACGCGCTCGCCGGGTCGGATCGGGCGAGCCTGTCGTCGGTCACCTCCCGCGAGGGGATGATCGTCGAGCGTCGGGCGCGGGTCGTCGCCGCGCTGCCGGAGCGCGTTTTCGCCGAGGTCGAGCGTCTGGGCGGCGACGCGGGCTGGCCGTATGCGAACGTACTCTGGAGGATCAGGGGACTCGTGGATCGCCTGGTCGGCGGCGTCGGGATGCGCCTCGGACGCCGCGACCCCGTCCATCTCCGGGTCGGCGACGCGCTCGACTTCTGGCGGGTAGAGGAGGTCCGCCGGCCGACCCTGCTCCGCCTGCGGGCGGAGATGAAGGTCCCCGGCCGGGCGTGGCTCCAATACGAGGTGACCGCGACCGAGGGCGGCAGCCGTCTCGTCCAGACGGCGTTCTTCGAGCCAAAGGGGCTGCCCGGTCTCGTGTATTGGTACGCTCTCTACCCCGTGCACGGCCTGATCTTCCGCGAGACCGTCCGCGTCCTTGCAAATCGGGTCGTCGGCCGGGCCGAGGGCCGGCCGCCGACGACCTGACGGCGGGACAAGCGCACCCCTGACACGATCTTCCGCGTCGGCCGCGCCTGAACGGTGAGATCACTATCTGCGTCAGTGGTTCGCGCTCTCCTGCAGGCGTGCGCGACGAGCGCGTTAGCCGTTAGGTGCCGAAGGAATGGGTCGACAGGTACTGGGTCAGTTCGAGCCGGACTGTCCGGGATTTCAGCGGACGGGCCTCTCGCCGGAGCTGAGCAGCGCGACGACTGCCGCGACCGCATCGTCGAGCGTTGTCGGGAGCCGGATGGTTCGCAGTCCATCGAGCGAGGCGGCGGATAGCGGGCCACCGACGAGGCAGATCGGTGGTCTGGGCGACACCCTGAGCGCGTCGACCACGGTGCCGGCTGCGACGACATCGGACGGGGTGACGACGCCCAGGACGACCACCGACGCCGCGGTATCCCGGACGGTCCGTAGCCAGCTCTCGAGCGGCACATTCGCACCGAGATAGAGCACGTCGAGTCCGGCCCTCCGGGCGGCCACCGCGAAGGCGAATGCCCCGATCTCGTGGTGACCTTCGGGAGGCAGGCCGACGATCACCCGTGGCAGCCGGTCGCCGAATCCCGCGGCATCGTAGAAGCGCGCCAACCGGCGCCGGACCGTCTCGCTCGCCGCGTGTTCAGCGCCGACATCGATCTCGTCCTGGGCCCAGGCGATGCCGATCGCCCGCAGGGCAGGGGACACGAGGCCCTCGATGGTGAGCTCAAATCGGTGGGACGCGAAGCCCTCGTCGAGGATCCGCTCCATGGCCGGAACGTCCAGCTCGTGCGCCGCCGCGAGGAACGACTGCACGAGGGCCGCCTCGCGATCATCCTTCCGCACGCCAGTGACGAGGCCTGCATCGGCATCGCTCCCGACCCGGCCGCCGCTCAACGCCCCGAGATCGGCCCCGGGCTCGAGCACCCGCTGGGCCGCCTGGCTCGGCCGCCAGCCCTCCTCGGCAACCAGTCGGCGCATCGCCGCGAGGCGGGCGATCGACTCGTCGTCGTAGAGCCGGTAGCCGGCCGGGGTGCGACTCGGTTGGACGACGCCGTAGCGGCGCTCCCAGACCCGAATGATCGGGACGTTGAGGCCGGTGCGGGCCGCGGCTTGCTTGATCGTGTACATGGTTTGTCGAATATAGCAGGGGGTGGCGAAGCCTTGACGAACCATCAACACTACTGGTATTGTTCGGCTCAACCTGAACAAAGGGTGAACAACACGCCGATCGATGGCTCTTTGCCACGTCGACCACCAGAGGAGTCCCTGTCCGTGGATCGCCGATCCGACATGTCCTTGCCGTTCGGCACATCAGCGCTGGTCGATGCCGGCGTGGAGCTGTCGATCGTCGGGAGCTTCAGCCGGGCGGGCATCGCGGTGCGGCGTCGCCTGTTCCGCTGGGCGACGCTCCCCGATGGTGCCCTTGACGGACGGACCGTCCTTGTCACCGGGCCGACCTCGGGCCTGGGCCGTGCGGCGACGGACGCTCTCGCGGCACTCGGGGCGCGGGTCATCCTCGTCGGCCGGAACGAGGATCGACTGGCGGCCGTCCGTGATGCCCTCGTGGCCGTCCACGGCCAGGACCGTTTCCCGATGGTCGTGGCCGACATGGGCTCGCTTGGGTCTGTCCGCGCCGCCGTAGGACGTGTCCTCGAGACGGAGTCGCGGCTTGACGTCCTGATCGACAACGCGGGCGCGATCTATCCCGAGCGGACCGACGGGCCGGACGGGATCGAGGCGACGCTCGTGACGCTCGTCGTGGGGCCCTTCGCGCTCGTGTCGGGGCTCCTGCCACTGCTCCAGCGGACCGAGGGTTCCCGGGTGATCGCCGTGACCTCGGGTGGCATGTATTTCCAGGGCGTGGACTTCGATGACCTCCAGTCGACCTCCGAGCCGTACTCCGGCCCGCGAGCCTACGCCCGCGCCAAGCGGATGCAAGTCGCACTCGTCCGCGAGTGGGCCCGCCGCCTCGGGCCGTCCGGGCTCCACTCGGGTATCGCGGTCAACGCGATGCACCCGGGCTGGGCAGACACGCCCGGGCTGGCCGAGGCGTTGCCCACGTTCCATCGCCTGATGGGCCCACTCCTCCGGAGCCCGTCCGAAGGCATCGACACCCTCGTCTGGCTGGCGGCCGCGACCGAAAGCCGTGAGCGGAGCGGTGGGCTGTTCCTCGATCGCCGACTTCGACCGTTCGATCGGATCCCGCACACCCGGCTCTCGGCTGACGATCGTCGCCGGCTCTGGGACGTCGTCGTGGCTATATCCGGGGCGCCCGATCCATTGCCCAAGCTTCCGAATCGGAGAACCGCATGACCAGGCTCAGGGAACAGATCCGGACCTCGCTGGGGCCGGAGGCGGCGTTCGCGTACGTCGCGGACTTCGCCAACTCGATGCACTGGGACCCCGGGGTCGCGACGTCGAGACGGATCGACGACGGACAGGTCGGTGTCGGGGCCCGCTTTGAACTCGGTGTTCGCCTGGGCGGACGGGTCGCGTTGATGGAATACCGGATCTCCGTTTTCGAGCCGTCGGCTCGCGTCGTCCTCGTCGGCGAGGGGTCGGGTATCTCGGCCGTCGACGAGATCCGCTTCTCGCCGGACGGGACGGGCACCCTGATCGACTACACCGCCGACATCCGCCTGGGTGGCGCGTTGCGGCTCGTTCAGCCGTTCTTGGGCCGGGCGTTCGCGAAGGTCGGTCGAGACGCCCTGACGGGGATGCAGCGCACGCTCGATGCGCGCGCGGGCGCCTCGAACGGCCAGCTCGGCAAGGATCCGACATGAAGGTCGCGATCGTCGGAGCCGGGGTCAGCGGCCTGACCGCTGCTTACGCCCTGCGTCAGGACCACGACATCCGGCTGTTCGAGGCAGATGCCGTCGTCGGCGGTCACGTCAAGACGGTTCCCGTCCAGGCGCCGACCGGACCCCTGCCCATGGACACCGGCTTCATCGTCTTCAACGAACGAACGTACCCGCGCTTCACCAGCCTCCTTGCCGAGCTCGGCGTGGAGACGCAGCCGAGCGACATGTCCCTCGGCTCCGCCTGTCAAGCCTGCAACGTGGAGTTCAGCTCGCGCGGCTTCCGGGGCTTCTTCGCCCGCCCCGACGCCTTCGTTCGGCCGGCTCATTGGCGGATGATCGCGGACATCCTGAGGTTCTACCGCGACGCACGCGAGCGTATCGATCGCAAGGTGCCATCCCGGGAGACCCTGGGCGCCTACCTCGAGGATCGCGGGTTTGGGTCAGGCTTCCGTGACCACTTCATCGTGCCCATCACCTCGGCCGTCTGGTCCACGGCGCCGGATCGGATCCTCGACTTCCCGGTCGACTACCTCCTCCACTTCCTCGACAACCACGGTCTGATCGGGGTCGGCAACGCGCTCCAGTGGCGGACGGTCCGCGGCGGTTCGATGGAGTACGTGAAGCGCATCGTCGCGCTGCTCCCCGACGGAGCCGTGCGGTCGGGCGACCCGGTCGTGAGCGTCCGGCGCGACGGAACAGGGGTCACGATCCGCACCCTGGCCGGCTCGGCCGAGCGGTTCGACGCGGTCGTCATGGCGTCCCATGCCGACGATGCGCTGGCGGTGCTCCACGACGCGGACGAGCGCGAACAGGATGTTCTCGGTGCCTTCGAGTACTCGACCAACCAGGTCGTGCTCCACTCGGACCGCCGGCTCATGCCGCGCCGCGCCAACGCGTGGGCGTCCTGGAATGTCGATCAGGCGGATTGCCGGCGGCCGGGCGATGCGCTCACCATGACCTATCACATGAACCGTCTCCAGTCGCTGCCGGGAGCGGTCCCGTACTTCACATCTGTGAACGCGGGCGACCGGGTCGCGCCGGAACACGTGATCGTGGAGCGCGCCTTCAGCCATCCCTCGTACACGTTCCAGACGCTGGATGCCCAGGTGGCCCTGCGCGGCCTCCAGGGCCGGCGGCAGACCTACTTTGCCGGGGCCCACCTGGGCTACGGGTTCCACGAGGACGGCTGTCGATCCGGGTTCGAGGTGGCCGAACTGCTGTCGCCGGTCGCCCGGGAGCGTGCGGCGTGAGGTCGCACCTGCTCGAGGGCAAGGTGCGCCACCGTCGCGCACGTCCGTTCGTGTACGCGCTGGAGCACGACGTCTACTACGTCGCGCTCGATCTCGACGAGCTGGACGAGGTCCCACGGCTGATACGGCTTATCGGGCGCAACCGGCCGAATCTCCTGTCGTTCCGAGACGGCGATCACCTGGACCCGCCGGCCGTGGACCTGCGCGAGGCCGTCCGAGAGCATCTGCGGACCGAAGGCGTCGACCCGGACGGCTGGCGGATCACCCTGATCACGAACCTGCGCGTCTTCGGCTACGTCTTCAACCCGGCCAGCTTCTATCTGTGTCGGGATGTGTCGGGCGAACTCCAGGTCGTCATCGTGGAAGTGCACAACACGCACCACGAACGCCACCTGTACACCCTCCGTCGCCCGACTGACAGGCTCGACTTCACGGCCGCGATGGACAAGGACTTCTACGTCTCGCCGTTCATCGAGATGGTCGGGCGCTACACGGTCCGGGTCAGGGACGAGCCGGCGCGCCTGCGGATCTCGATCAACGAGGACCAGAACGAGGGTCTCCTCCTGCACACGAGCATCGATCTCACGCGTCGGCTGCTGACCGATCGGAACGTCGCCCGGATGCTGGTCCGCCACCCGTTCCTCACCCAGAAGACGATCGGTCTCATCCACTGGCACGCCCTGCGCCTCTGGCGACGCGGCGCCCCTTTTCGTAGGCACGGAGCGGCAGCACGATGACCACACGAACCGCTGCGGGGCAAACCCCAGCGATCATCGACACGATCCTTGCCAAGGCGGCCTGGCGGGTGGGACGGGCCGCGGCTGCCCGGATGCGCGTCGGCTGTCTGACCGTCGTCCTGCCCGATGGGTCCCACGAGGTCTTCGGCGACCGGTCCTCGGCCGAGCGGGGCGAGATCCAGATCCACGACGACGCCGCGCTCGTGCGGATGCTGGTCGGTGGTGAGACCGGTGGCGGCGAGGCCTACATGGATGGCCTGTGGTCCAGCCCGGATCTGGCGGCGCTCTTGCGGGTGGCTGCGCTCAACCGCGAGGCACTGGCGCTGTCGGCTGGCTGGTGGCGCGTACCGGCCCAGCTCCGGCGAACGTTCGCCCATCGGCTGCGGCGCAACACGCGGCGCCAGAGTCAACGCAACATCGCCGCGCACTACGATCTGGGCAACGACTTCTACGAGCTCTTCCTGGACGAGACGATGACCTACTCGAGTGCCGTCTTCGCCTCGCCGGACCAGTCGCTGGCCGATGCCCAGCGCAACAAGTACCGGCTCATCGCGGAGGGTGCCGGACTGACCCGCGGGCAACACGTCCTGGAGATCGGTACCGGGTGGGGCGGCTTTGCGCTCTTCGCGGCCGGCGAGCTCGGCTGTCGGGTGACCACGATCACGATCTCCCGGGAGCAGCATGACCTCGCCCGCGAGCGCGTTCGCGCCGCCGGACTTCAGGACATGGTCGACATCCAGCTGCGCGACTACCGCGAGATCAGCGGCACCTACGACGCGATCGTCTCCATCGAGATGCTCGAGGCGGTCGGCGCCGAGTACTTCGAAACGTTCTTCCGGACCTGCAACGCGGCGCTCGTCCCAGGCGGGCGTATGAGCCTTCAGTCCATCACCTTCCCGGACGCCGCCTACGAGACACAGCGCCGGGGCGCCAACTGGATCCAGACCTACATCTTTCCCGGCGGTCTGTGTCCGTCGCTGGCGGTCATCGAACGAGCCACCCGGGACACCCGCCTACTCATCCGCGGCGTCACGGATATCGGCCCTGATTACGCGCGAACGCTGCGTGCCTGGCGAACGCGATTCATGGACCAGATCGAGGCGGTTCGGCGGATGGGCTTCGACGATCGGTTCGTGCGCACGTGGGAGTACTACCTAGCCCTGAGCGAGGCCGGCTTTGCGACCGGGATCAGCCAGGACCTGCAGATCGTGTTCGAGAAGCGGCGCGGGACGGCGTAGGGGACCGTCGCGATGATGACCCGGCGGTTCCCTATCCACCTCGGCCGGCGGTCGCGATTCGTCCTCCTGCTGTTCGGTGTCCGGCGGTCCAACGCCTACGTCGATCTCGGCGAGGACGAGCTCGATGCGCACTTTGGCTTCTTCCGGTTCCAGACGCCGACGGGCAACCTCGCCTCGTGGCGGATCGAGGGCCCGTGGCGCTGGATCACCGCGATCGGGGTCCGCCTCAGCATCCGCCAGCACGACCTGACCTTCGGTGGCACGAATCGGGGCGGCGTTCGGGTCGACTTCAAGGAACCTGTCCTGACGTCGGGGATCCGTGTCCCAGCGCTCTACCTGACGGTCGATGACCTCGAGGGCTTTGCCGCCAATCTGGCCGCGCTTGGGCTCCCGGGCGGTGATGCTAGGAAGCCGGCACGCACCGCTCAGGCGCCATCGAAATCGTCGCCCTGACTCCTCTCGCCCCGACCAGAACATCTGTTCGATGGTTCGGTGCTCGGCAGTGGACGAACCAGCCGTTGCCCGTCGGCACCATGTCGCCCCGCCATACCTCAATGTCCCGGTTCGTGCCCACCCACCCCGGCGACTACCGTCCTCGTTGCGCCGCAGGCGGTCGGCCGCGCGTTGCTCATACGGTGCCGAGCGCGGTTGTGAGGGCCCTTCCGAAGGGCGGTCGGGTCGTAGGACCCTATCGGTCTAGCGACGTTCAGATATTCGTCTCCGCCCGCGTCCAGAAGCCCCGAAGAGCAGCCGCGAGCCGCGCCGGCTCCACCCGGTGCGGCGGGTCGAAGTGGTGGCGATCCTCGAAGACGTCGAGCGTGAAGTCAGGAAAGATATCCGCGAGCCGCGCGGCGATCCGCGCATAGAGATCGGGATTGCTCCGGCCGCCGAGGGCGAAGTAGACCGGCCGATCGAATCGTCGGAGGACGTCGAAATCGGGTGCGTATGCGTCGAAGGCGGCGATGAACCCACCGATCCCCTTCTGTCGCGAGGGCATCCACGGCGGCTGGGGTCCCGGAGGTGGTGGTGGAGGCTCGACGCCGGGCGCGAGTTGCGCCTGGACGAACGCCGGCAGGATCGCTTCGGGAGCCATCTCCGGGATGGCGCGGAAGCGATCGAAGACGGCGGCCTCCTCGACCGACTGACCTGTTCGTCCGGCCCATGCTGGCTCCATGAGCGCCAGGCTGCGGACGCGCTCGGGATGACGTGAAGCGAATGCGAGCGATGAAGCCCCGCCGGCCGAGTACCCGACGAGGTGGAACGTGTCGAAACCGGCCTCGTCGGCGACCCGCCGGATCCCATCGACCTCGGTGGCGAGGCTGTACTCCGGCGGTGGGACGACCGCTCCGGCATACATCTCGAGGTCTTTGGCATGCGCATCGACGTCGCCGCCGAGTTCTGCGAGGAGCGCCTGGTAGGCGGGCTGGGCAGGAAGGACCCCACCCGGCAAGAGGATGATCGGCCACGCGTGTTCACGTGCCATGGGTTCGTCGGCCTCCTAGAGGCGGCTGAATGACCTCGGATCATGGTGCCCCAGCGCCTGCATCAGTCCGCCTGGATTGGCACGGTCATGGACTCCTCGTGCTCGACCCACGCTTCTCGCCACTCAGGGGCGGGGAAGCTGGCACCGAAGTAGTCGGTCATTCGCGCGATCCGCGATCCATCGAACTCGATGACGCTGACCGTGTACCAGCGCTCCTGGCCGTAGTCAGCCACCAACTCCGCGACCCACACATCTCCGCCGCCCGATACCCGCTCCACACGGTACTTTGGCGGTCCCCCGGGATAGTTCTCGTAGACCCGAATGCAGCTCATCGCACTGGTCATTCGCTCGCCGGATTGTGGCCATCGCGTGATCGCCTCGGGAGTGAGAACCTCATGAAGTACTGGGTAATCGCCTGCCTGGATCGCGGCGAAGAAGCGGCTGACCGTCTCGCGGCGCTGCGGGTCAAGCTCAGGTCCTGTCATCGGAAGCTCCTGCACGTGCGGCTCTGTTAGCTGACGTCGGCTGGGCGGGATCGTTACTGGCTCGGTTTGGCTCTCCGCGCTGGACCTCGAGAATCTGGTAGCCCGACGGACCTCAGACTGCCGCGAGCGTTGTTTGGCTGATAGCTGGTTTCTTGGCCGCGTACTTCGCGAAGCGACTCACCCCTAGCCAGGTCGGGAACGCCCGGACCAGCGCCGGCGTCCCCTCCAGCCGGATATCGCCATGATCGACGGCGTCGGCGAAGGTCGACCGCCCGAGCAGAACGCCGCCGAACACCTGCTCGTCGACCGTGACCACCAGCTCGGCGTCTCGCCCGGGGTCGTTGTAGCAGAGCTCGGGCTGCTCACCCTCGATGACCAGCCAGTAGATCTTGGGCTCGATCGTGAACTCGAAGCGGACCGTCGTCGGCGAGTGCGGCAGTCGATCCAGCCGGAGCAGGGAGTGGACGGTCTGCATCAGGTAGGCCGGGTCGCAGTCCTCCTGGCGCAACTCGATCCAGTGCTGCGCCCAGATGCCGAGTTCGTTGAGGACCGTCTCGAGTTCGCGTCCGGCGCGGGTCGGGTGGTACTCCGAGCCACGGCCGTGCGGATTTGGCCGCCGCTCCACGACCCCGGCGCTCTCCAGGCTGCGCAGCCGGGCTGCCAGCAGGCTCTGCGAGATCCGGCCGACGCCGTGCTGGATCTCACTGAAATGGTGGCGGTCGAACAAGACGATCTCGCGCAGGATGAGCGGCGTCCAGCGCTCGGCGATCACCTCACTGGCGAGCGAGACCGGGCAGATCTGCTGGTAGCGCACGACGTCAGTGTCGTCTTGGACGGCGCGGACGCAAGTGCAGAAATCGCACGAGCAACTCCAACGGTTGTACTGGCGGTGACGGTCCAGGCGGCCGAAGCTGATGCCGAAGCCGGTCGATCGACCGGATGGGCAAGGAGGCGGACATGCCGCTCATCAATGTCAAGCTCATCGAGGGCGTGTTCAGCGCCGAGCAGAAACGACAGATCGTGACCAGCCTGACCGATGCGATGGTCCGGATCGAAGGCGAGAACATGCGCCCGGTCACGTGGGTCATCGTCGAGGAAGTCCTCAGCGGTGACTGGGGCATCGCCGGGAATCCGCTGACGACTGAGGACGTGAAGGCCCTCGCCGCCGGCGTGCCGGTCGCCGTGTAGCCCGCACGACCGCAGCAAGAGGCGAAGGACTCGTTCCATGGAATTGTTCTACAAGACCCTCAAGTGGCCGGTGATCAGCCTGCTGATCACCGGAGGCTTCCACTTCACGATCGAGGCCATCTGGCCCGACCTCAAGACGATCTTCATCCCACCCGTGCTCGCCCCGCTCCTGCTTGTCTACGGCTTGTGGGTCGGCTACCGGGCGATCCAGTTCGGCGGCACCTACCTCCACGCCATCCTGGCGGCTGCGATCCTGGGCATCCTGCCGGTCGTCCTCGAGATCGTCGGCTTCGGCGTAATCCTCGGCCGTGGCGTCGAGGACCGAGAGCTGGCCGGCATCTTCGGCTTCGCGTTCATCCTGTTCGGCGGGTTGGTCGGGGCCGGGTTCGCCCTGAGCGGCGAGGCGACCACCGGGAAGTAGCCGAGTGGGTCCGTGCTGAGGCTGTCGGTCGGATCGAGACCGCGGTCAGGCTCGGGGTCGCGTTCCGGGTCGGCATCCATCGCGGCCCGGTCGTCGCCGGGGTCTTCTGCACGAAGAAGTTCATCGACGACGCATGGGGCGACACGGTCAACCTGGCGAGCCGGATGGAGTCGCTCGGCGGCCCGGGCGTATTCAGGTGACCCAGGCGGTGAATGGAGCGGCTGACCGGGAGGTTCGAGCTTGAGGCGCGCGGGCTCATCGACGTCAAGGGCAAGGGCCTGACGCCGACCTACTTCGTCGTCGCAAGGCCAGCCCTGCGGCCGGCTTGAAGCGCGGCACGGCCGAGGTCGAGCGTATCCTGAGCCCGGAGGAGGATCACCATGGCCCAGGTCGAGATCGACGTCGAGTCCAGCGCGTCCCCCGAACGCGTCATCGCCGGCCTCACGGACTTCACCGAACGACGCCCGGAGCTGTGGCCCGGGCTGAACCCGAGGAAGTACCGCGTGTACGAGGTCGGCGACACGTGGGCCGATGTACAGGAAGGCAACAACGACATGATCTGGGCGCGCGAGCGCTACGACTGGTCGACCCCGGGAACGGTGCGCTGGACCGTCCAGGAGAGCAGCTTCTCGACCACGGGCGACTTCGTGGAGGTGGTCGTCAGCGCGAAGCCAGGTGGCGGCAGCCGGATCCACGTGACCTGGAGTCGCCACGGCAAGACCTTGGCCGCCAAGGCGATGATCGCCCTGATCGCCGCGTCCCGAGGTCGCCCGGTCAGGCAGTCGGTCACGGGCGGCCTGCGACGGATCGAAGCCGCCGGCTGATCCCAAAAGCCACCTCGCCAGGCACCGGGCATGCTCGATCTCGCCGAAGATCGGCCCCGGTCGAGCGTTCAGCGTCGCGTCTCGATCTCCTGCGACTGACCTGGATCGGAGCCCGGCAGCCCCCGCCACGTCTCGTGCTGCTCGAGCTCCCGCAGCGACTCGGCCAGTTCTCCGAGTCGGTGTCCCCCGAGTCGGTCCTGCCATTCCCGCTCGATCTCGGCAAGGCGGCTGCGGGCCAGGCCGAAGCCCCGATCCGCCGCCGGCGTCGCCCGGATCAGCGCGGCCCGGCCGTCGTTCGGATCGGGCACCCGCTCGACGAGGCCCTGGTGCTCGAGTTGGGTCACCAACTGGCTCACCGCGGACTTTGTCACCTGCATGAGTTCCGCAAACTCCGTGAGCCGCCGGCCCTCCGTTGTCATATGGGCCAGGAAGGCGATATGCGGCATCCGGATCCGCGAATAGCCGCCTTGGGCGAGGGCGCTGAGCATCTCCCGGTGGACCGACCGCTCGATCGCCCGCATTGCCCCGAGCAGGTTGAGCCGCGGCTCCTCGCTGGGCTCGTTGGGCATTGACGTTGGCCGCTCCATGCATATAGTTTAGCTCCTTAACGAAATGCGGCGCCAGACGAAAACTCGGGAGGGCCAGACCGATGATCACGACGCACGGCAGCACCACCATCGACCGGCCCGTCGGGGACGTGTTTTCGTTCGTGGCAGACACCACGAACGACCCCGCGTGGCACACCGACTTGCTGGAGGTTCGGCGTCGGGGCGCAGGTCCGACCGGCCCGGGCAGCGAGTTCGATGTTCGGATCAAGCCGTTCATGGGTCAGTCGACCGGCACGTTGCGGGTCACCCGGTTGGAGCTGAATAAGCTGTTCGAACTGCACGGCCGAATGGGTCCGATGGAACCCACGATCAGCTACTCGTTCAGGTCGTCGAATGGTGGGACGGACATCGGCCGGGATGTTGCGCTTCAGCCGCCGGGTCTCCTGCGATTGCTCCAGCCCCTGATGCGTCCCACGATCGCGAAGCGGAACCGCGAGTTCCTGGAGAACCTCAGGCGAGTGCTCGAAGCTACGTAGATCGCGAGAGCCACCTCGCCAAGCCGCGGGCTTCCGCACCCTCGCCGAGCATCTGCCCCCGTCGGGAACAAGGCGGTCGCGCAACCAAGCGTCGAACGAGCGGAGGATAACCTCGACGATGAACCTGAGGAACGCGATCGACACCCATAGCAATGACCGGCCTTTGAGCCATCATCTCCGGCGACCCCGACGAGGACGCCACTGAATACGACCGCAAACGAGTGCTGGAGATGTCGCAGCGACCGCGAACGCAGCGAACATCGCAATCAGGAATACCTAAACGGCGGCCGAGATCGCCCCGCTCGCGTAGGCGATCCAGGCTGCCACTCGCACCGGTCAAACGTGTCCAGCGATCCGGTTAGCGGATCGGGCAACGGCTCAGGCGTGCGCCAGGTGCGGCAGAGGATTCGTCTCGGTCCGTTCGTTTGCGCGAGCGACCCCGACTCCGGGCCGCCGCGAAGATGCGGCCGGGGCGGGGCCACAGGTGTTCTCCGTGGCCCTCGACCAGGTCGATACGGATGGATAGCCAGGTGCGTGCCATCAGGTCTCGGGTCGAGCCTCGACGAAGCCCGCTGCGCTGAAGTCAGCGTCGAATGCCAACGCTTCCCGGAGGCGCTCCCGTCGCATGACGGCGAAGCTCGTGGCATCGACGAACGAGTAGACCCGCTCATCGTGGCGTCGAAGCCAGGCCCGTGCCTCGCGCTCGGTGGCATCCTCGACATGCACGACGGTGAGCCACTCGGCCGACTCGACCGCGTTGAGGAAGGCGACGGCCGCCGGGTGCCCGTCGCGACGGCGCAGGAACGTCCAGGTCTCGCCGACGACCTGGTTCGTCGTCAGGATCGGCTGGCCGGGTGTCCACAGGCGGACGGCGACGTCGTGGTTGGCATCACGCCGAAGCCGGAGCGCCACCCAGTAAGAGGTATCGACGAACCTCACGAGTCGTACACGACCTCGTCGACGGGTGCCGGGGCAGCATCGCTGCCGCCGATCCACTCGCGGAATGGATCCACCGCGGGCTCTGGCTCGCCGATCGAACGCCGCACGGCCTCGCGGATGAGGGCGGCCTTGGAGGTGTGGGCGCGACGCGCGCGGAACGCGAGCTCGTCGTCCAGCTCTTCATCGATGTAGATCTGCAGGCGTTTCATGCGTGGAGTATACATCGAGCTGCACCATATACGCCACTTGCCAACCAAGGATCTCAGGCGCGCGGGAGCGGCCCGTGTACGAGTGTTCCCTGGCAGCCGCCGCCGAGCTGGATGTACGCCGTGCCCTCGCGGACCTCGATGAGCTCGACGTAGCCACCGTGCGCCGCGACCCCCGGGTTGGCCTGGCGATCGTGTGCGCGCCACCGAAGGCCGCTGGGTCGAGATCGCTCGGACGACGACGGCGCCACCTTCGGTCCACTCCGCTGGGCGTGAGCCTGACCGGGCACCAGGCGTCGGCGGCGGCGGCGGTTTCCATGCACGCGACGCTCGGTCAAAGCCACACGCGAGCCCCCTGCTCGACCATCGCCCGCCGTGTCGGGGGCATCCGAAGAGCACGGTCGCGCGGCTCGTCCGTGTAAACCTGCTATATACGAGTAGCAATATGTGCTAGTGTCCGATCTGCACCCACGCCTGCCGCCGAAGGAATCTCGAACAGGAGCCAGCGCCATGGCCAACGTTCCCGAACCTGTCACGAAACTGCTCGATGCGGCGCTCGTCGGCGAGCTGACCGTCATCGATGGGACCGGCCGGCCGGTCACCTATCCGCTCATCCCCCTGTGGGACGGCGAGAAGATCTACATGACGTCCTCGACCTTGTTCAGCCGCAAACTCGAGCACATCAAGGACAATCCCAACGTTTCCGTCTCGATCACCGATCCGGTCTCGGTCGGCGGGGCGGTCGATCGCGCGACGATCCAGGGCGACGCCCGGATCATCGACGACGACCCGCACGGGGGATGGGAGCGGCTCCTCCCGATCTGGGAGAAGAAGGAGCCGGCCATCGTCTCGTTCTTGAAGGTTCGCGTCGCGCTGCCGCTGTTCTTCGAGCGGGCGCTGATCGAGATCACGCCGCGCCGCGTTCTCTACTGGTCCGACGGGAACCCGGCGAGCGCCCCGGTCGTGACCGTCGTCGGCGAGGAGGCTGCGTAATGCGCCGCACACCCGAACTCGACTCCCGTTCCGGCCTCGAGAAGCTCGCCTCCTACCCGTACCAGATCCTCACCTGGGTCGACGACGCCGGCTACCCGGTCAGTGTCGCGATCGACGCGCGGATCGACCAGGCGAACCTCACGGCGAGGTTCGAGGCGCCGGCCGATCTCGTCCTACCGACGGACCGCGAGGTATCGCTGACCGGCTCCCACATCCGCCCGCAACCCGGCTACGGCTACGACGAACGCCGGCACGTGACGGTGTGGGGCCAAGCCACCGTCTCGGGTGGAACGGTAGCGGTCCAGGGTCGTACGGCGTGGGGCTGGGATGAGTCCGAGGTCCCGTTCTTCGAGTATTCAGAGCGATCGTCGGGTCAATCGCGGAAATACTTCGATGCGCTCTCCACGGAGCGCGGCACGCCCGTCAAACCGAGGCTGTCGTTCGGGTTCCTGACCCTGCGCACGACTCGCCTCCCGTTCCTGACCGCGACCATCATCCCGGTCACCCTCGGGATCCTCATCGCGGCGTCACACGGCGCGTTCGACCTCGTGGCGGCGCTCCTCACGATCATCGGCGCGTCGTTCGTCCAGCTGGGTCTGAACGTCGCCAACGACGTCTTCGACACGATCCAGGGCGCCGACGACGCGAACACCACCCCGACCATGTACAGCGGCGGTTCGAGGGTCATCCAGTACGGCCTGGTCAGCCTTCGCCAGATGGCGACCATCTCCACCGTGTTCTACGTCATCGCCGGCGTCGTCGGGCTGATCCTCATGGCGACGCACGGCTCGACGGCTCTCCTCACCATCGGGATCGTCGGCTTCATCGTCAGCCTCGGATACACGGCGCCGCCGCTCAAGTTCGTCTATCGAGGATTCGGCGAGGTCGCCGTGGCGCTCGGGTTCGGTCCGCTCATGCTGCTCGGGGCCTACGTGGTCCAGACCGGCGGGGCGCTCGCATGGGAGCCGTTCGTGGCTTCGATCCCGATCGCGCTGCTCGTGGCCCTCATCCTCTACGTCAACGAGATCCCCGATCGCCGCAGCGACGCGCGCGCCGGCAAGCGAACCCTCCCGGTCCGCTTCTCGCCGACGACCGTCATCGCCGGTTACAACGTGGCGGTGGTGGCGGCATTCGTGGCCCTCGTCCTGGGCATCGTGGCCGGGTACTTGCCGGTCACGGCGCTGCTGATGCTGCTCACGATCCCGATGGCCGTCCGCGTCTCGCGGGGCCTCGCCCCCAATTACGACAACCCGTACGGCCTGATGGCCATCATGGGCGTCAACGTGCAGCTCCATCTACGGGCCGGCCTGTTGCTCCTGGCCGCCTACGTCATCGTCCTGGCTGTCGGGGCCATCGCGCCGACCGTGAGCCTCTTCCTGGGCTGACGGCCGGGCGCGGCCACCTGGAGGGCGTCGGCACTCCATGGAGTGTGCCGCTGCCCGGCGCATGGCTGCCGGGCGGAATGCTTTCGGCTCGAGGATATCCTGTCGAAATGAGCGGACCCCGTGCGGCACCGATCACGCCCGAGTCGCTGGCTCGCGAACGGTGCGCCGAGATCCGGGCGGGGACGCCGCTACTCACCACGGCAGAGGCGGGCTCGCTCGCCGCGGGCTTGGCGGGCGAGTGGCGGATCGACGCAGGCGAGATCCGCCGCGAGTTCACCTTCAAGACGTTCAACGCGGCCTTCGGGCTGGCCACGCGGATCGCCTTGCTGGCCGAGGCGCAGGGCCACCACCCCGAGTTGGAGGTCGGCTGGGGCCGGCTCGTCGTCCGGCTCTCGACCCACTCGATCGGCGGGCTCTCGCGCAACGACTTCATCATGGCCGCCCGGATCGATCGGCTGGCCGGCGGCTGACCGATCGACTCGACCAAGGATGCGGCGTCCTTGACGCTCATCTGGTGGTTGACGACGAGATCCGCTTGGTCACGCGAACAGCCGGTCGACAATCGCACGCCCGATGCTCGGTTGGCTTGTCTCCTCTCGCCCCGACCAGAACCATCTCTGAGGGCAGTCAAGATTGCGTCGCCCCACGCCTCGCGCCAGCCATGTGCCTCCGCCTCCGGCCTAGGGGTGGTAATCGCCTCCTTCACGCCAAGGACCTCGATCCGCTCGAAGATGGCCTCGGCCAGGTTCCATCGTCGATCACCGAAACTCGAAGGACGGCAACGATGCCCCGGGCCGGCGCCGCGATCAAGATCTGCTGAGGTTCACGCCGTGGTAGGTTTCCCGCGCAAGGCCCGCCACCAGACGGAGGGCTTCGGTTGGTTCCATCCATGAACTCGTCCCAGCCTGGCTAGCTCTTGGATCGAACGCGGATCTTTTCGGGCTCGATCGTGCGCGGGTCGCCGACCTGAACGTGTTGCCGCTCTGGTACCTGCCTCCTCGGCGTAGCCAGATCCAGCGTCGACGCGAGTTGACTTGCGTCTTCAGCGCGCTCGAGCCCGGGCTGCTCACGGCGCCTGGGTCGGAGTCGTTCGGCGTGCCTCCGGACCCGGGCCCGCGGACGCGCGGCCCTCATCGAGCACCCGCCGTAGCCATGCCTCGGTGGTGGCCACATGGACCAGAGCCGCGGCCTCGGCCAGGGCCGGGTCCCTGGCGGCCAACGCTCGCAGGATGTCCGCGTGCTGGGCGAGAGTCCGGGCCGTTGAGTCCTCTTCGAGGACGCCCCGCCAGGCGCGCGCCCGCAGGGTGCGGCTCGACAGGCCGCTGAGCATCGAAGCCAGCGTCTCGTTGCCGGCGCTCGTTGCGACCGTCGCGTGGAACTCGGTGTCGAACCGGAGCAGCTCCTCCTCGGATCCGGCCGCCCGCATCGACCCGAGGCAGTTCTCCAGGACCGCCAAGGTGGCCTCATCGATCCGTAGGGCAGCCATGGCCGTCGCCGCCGGTTCCAGGATCCGCCTCACCCCCAAGAGCTCGAGCGAGAAACCCTCTTGGAACAGCTCGGCGGCGGCCCCGATCCCCGCGAGGAGCAACTCCGGCCGAAGGCTTGTCACGAACGTCCCGTCGCCCCGGCGGACATCCAGGACGCGGGTCGTCACCAGGGCCCTGACTGCCTCGCGCACCGTGTTGCGCGCGGCACCCAACTGAGCGGCCAGCTCAGCCTCTGGCAGTAGCCGGGCCCCCGGGACCAGCTCACCCGAGGCGATCATGTCGCGGACCTTCTGGATGGCGGCCTCCGTCAGTGGAGCGCCCAATCGGTACCTCCCTCTCGATGCCCTGCTGGACGTGAAGAAGCACTAGACATCGGATGTCTGGCTGGGTATTGTACGTCCGCAGCGCAGAAAGTGGAGGTCCTGTGCCACAGACACCCGACGACTACCGCGGCCTCCGACTTGGATTGCGCCTGCTCCGGATCGGTCCGTTGGTCATCCTACTGTTCCTCGTCGCTGCCTTGGCCGTGATGTCGCCATTCTTCTTCACGACCCGCAACCTGGGCAACGTCATGGCTGCGACGGCTGCGATCGCAGTTCTGTCGATGGGCCAACTACTAGTCATCCTGACCCGCGGGATCGACCTGTCGGTCGGGTCGGTCCTGGCCCTCACCTCGGTCGTCGGCGCCCTGGTCTTCGCCAAGATCGAATCAGGTCCTGTGGTCATCGTCGCGATGCTGGCCACCGGGCTGCTGGTCGGCGCTGTCAACGGCATCGTCTACGTCAAGGGAAGGCTGCCTCATCCGTTCGTGATCACGCTGGCCATGTTGAGCATCGCCCGTGGCCTCGCACTGTGGCTGGCGGGCGGCCAGCCGATCCGAGGGATGCCGCCCGTCGTCGACGCCATCGGTGGCGGATCGATCGGCTGGTTCCCGGTCTCGGCGATCCTCGTCCTGGCCGTGGCGGTCGTCGTCTACATCATGACCACCAGGGTGGTCTGGGGACGCTGGATCTACGCGGTCGGAGGCAATCCCGAGGCGGCTCGCCGGACCGGGATCCCGGTCAACAAGGTCCTCATCTCGGTCTACGTCCTGAGCGGTCTGGCGGCCGCGGTCGCCGGGATCATCACCGCTGGTCGGCTGAACGCCGGATCGCCGACATTCGGTGAGCTGGCCGAGCTGGACTCGATCGCCGCCGTCGTCATCGGTGGGGCCAGCTTCCTCGGTGGCCGCGGAAGCGTGGTTAACGCATTGGTCGGTGCGCTGATGATCGGGGTCATCCGGAACGGGATGAACCTGCTCAACGTCGACGCCTTCTTCCAGCTCATCGTGATCGGGGTCGTGATCGTCCTCGCGGTCGAGGCGGATGTCCTGCGGGGCTATCTCGAGGAGCGTTTCCGGGTCGTCGAGGCGGCCCGATCATGACCGGCTCGACGACGTCCGCCGAGTTGACCCCGCCAGCGCTCGCGGTCCGAGGCGCGACGAAGCGGTTCGGCGCCGTGTTGGCCCTGGACGCAGTCGACCTCCAAGTGTGGCGTGGGCAGGTTCTGGCCCTGCTCGGGGATAACGGCGCTGGCAAGTCGACCTTGATCAAATGCATCAGCGGCGTCCACCGGCTCGACGACGGGGTCATCGAGATGGATGGCTCGGCGATCACGATCCACTCGTCCGCCCAGGCACGCGCTCTCGGCATCGAGACCGTCTACCAGGACTTAGCCCTGTTCGACAACCTCGACCCGACCGAGAATTTCTATGCCGGTCGGGAGCTGTCGCGCCCTCGTTGGCTGCCCGCCGGCATGCGCTTGCTCGACCGCAAGGCGATGGCGATCAAGACCGGGGAGCTACTCGACCGGCTCGAAGTCAGCCTGCCGAACCTGTCCAACCAGGTCGGCCTGCTGTCCGGCGGCCAACGCCAGGCGGTAGCGGTCGCCAGAGCGGCTGCATTCGCCTCGAACGTGGTGATCCTCGACGAGCCGACCGCCGCCCTCGGCGTCCGGGAGTCGCGCCGGGTCCTGGACCTGATCGCCCGGTTGCGAGAGGCGAACTACGCCGTGCTCGTGATCTCCCACGCCCTGGACCACGTCATCGACATCGCCGACCGCGCGGTCGTCCTGCGACGCGGTCGCAAGGTCGGCGAAGAGATCCCGACCCGCGAGAACCAACAGCGGATCGTGTCGCTGATCGTCGGAGGTGAAGGTTGAGTCGATGAGTCGTCCTGCCCGCGGAGGACCTGCCTCCCGGGCCCGATATCTGTCTGCGTCCCACCCATCCCATCGAGGAGAAGCGAGGGATCATGTTCAAGAGGACAGCCGGTCTGCTCATCGCCGTCGGCCTCATCGTTGGCGCGTGCTCGAGCGGTTCGAGTCCGGCGCCCGCGACGAGCGCTGCCACTACCCCACCGACCACAGCTCCGACGACCGCCGCCAGCGTGCCGGCGAGCGCCGGCGCCGGGAAGATCAAGATCGGGTTCATCACCAAGTTCCCGGTCGACTTCTACGACACCATGGTGAAGTCCGCCAAGGCCTGGGCCGCCGCCCATCCAGATGTCGAGGTCATCTACGCTCAGGGTAAGAGCGGCACCGACGACGAGGGCGAGATCGCGGCCATCGAATCGATGATCACTCAGGGCGTCAAGGCCATCGCCATCACCCCGACCAGCCCGAACGTCCAAGGGGCCCTCACCAAGGCTACTGATGCCGGGATCAAGGTCGTCCTGATCGACAATGACATCCCGGATTGGACCGGCAAGTCGTCCGTGGTCGCGACCGACAACCTGGCGGGCGGCAAGCTCGCCGGAGCCTGGCTCGCCCAGAACCTGGCGCCCGGCGGCAAGATCGCCGTGCTCAAGGGTCGCCTTGGCAACCCGTCGCTCGAGGATCGGGTCACCGGCATGCTCGCCACGCTGGGGTCTGCCGCGACCGTCGTCGGGAACAGCCCGGCCACGGACTGCGACGAGACCAAGGGCCTCAATGCCGCGAGCGACCTCCTGACCGCCAATCCCGGCATCACGGCCATCTACTCCGCCTGCGGTCCGCCGGCCCTCGGCGCTCTCCAGGCGATCAAGAACGCCGGCATCGCAGACGGCAAGATCACCGTCGTCGGGTTCGACGCCGCGCCCGATGAGATCAAGGCGATCCTTGCTGGTACGGAAGCCGGGTCAGTCGCTCAATTCCCGGCCAAGATGGGTTCGCTCGGGCTCGAGACCGCCGTCAAGGCGGCCAGGGGCGAGACCGTCGAGAAGAATGTTGACACCGGCACCGAGATGGTGACCAAGGCCAACGCCGCCTCGTTCCAGTAGGCCCATTCCTAGGGGACGGCGGCTGAGGTCTCCTCCACGGCCGCCGTCCCGAACCATCACCGCACTGGACAAGGAGCTCCACCCGTGCCCGTGACGATCACCGACGTGGTGGCGCACGACGTTCGGTTCCCGACCTCGTTGAGCCTCGACGGCTCGGATGCGATGAACGATCGTCCGGATTATTCGGCGGCCTACGTCGTGCTCCGAACCGACCAGCCGGACGGCCTCGAAGGCCACGGCCTGACCTTTACCACGGGCCGCGGGAACGAACTGTGCGTCGCCGGCATCGAAGCGCTTCGAGGCTTCGTGCTGGGCCGGACGCTCGAATCGCTGACCGCTGACCTCGGAGCCTTCTGGACGTCGATCGCCGAGGACGACCAGCTCCGTTGGGTCGGCCCGGAGAAGGGCGTCATCCACCTGGCCACCGCGGCCATCGTCAACGCCGTCTGGGACCTGTATGCCAAGGTCGAGGGCAAGCCCCTCTGGAAGCTCCTCGTCGACATGACCCCGGAGGAGATCGTCCGCGCCATCCCGTTCCGCTACATCACCGATGCTCTCACTCCGGCCGAGGCGCTCGAGCTGCTCCGGCGGAAGGTGTCGACCAAGGCGGACCGCGAGCGCGAGATGCGCGCGGTTGGCTACCCGGCCTATACGACCTCCTCGGGTTGGCTCGGCTACCCCGACGACAAGGTCCGTCGACTGTGCCGGGAGGGCGTGGCCGCTGGCTGGACCCACTTCAAGCTGAAAGTCGGGCGGGACCTTGCCGATGACATCCGCCGGGCGCGGATCGTCCGTGAGGAGATCGGTCCAGGGCGGGTTCTGATGGTCGACGCGAACCAGGTCTGGGACGTGGACGAGGCGATCGCCTGGATGACCGAGCTAGCCGAGTTCAAACCGTGGTGGATCGAGGAGCCGACCAGTCCGGACGATGTCCTCGGCCATGCCCGCATCGCGCGCGCACTCCAACCGTTCGGGATCGGCGTCGCCACCGGCGAGCATGCTCACAATCGGGTCATGTTCAAGCAGCTGCTCCAGGCTCGAGCGATCGGGTTCTGTCAGATCGACAGCTGCCGACTCGGCGGGGTCAACGAGATCCTGGCCGTCCTGTTGATGGCCGCCAAGTTCGGGGTACCGGTCTGTCCCCATGCCGGCGGAGTCGGGCTGTGCGAGTATGTCCAGCACTTGGCCATCTTCGATTACATCGCGGTCAGCGCCTCGCTCGACGACCGGGTCATCGAGTACGTCGATCACTTGCACGAGCATTTCTTGAACCCAGTGATCATCCGCCAGGGCCGCTACCAGGCGCCGCTCGCCCCCGGGTACTCGATCGAGATGAAGCCGTCCTCGCTGTCCGACTACGCCTTTCCCGACGGGGCTGCCTGGGTGGCGCTGCGGGCGACCGGCGTCGCCTGAGTGACCGTACTCGAACGGATCGCCGCCAGTGGTCTGGTCCCGGTCGTCCGCATCGATCGAGCAGCGGACGCGCCCGACCTAGCCCGGACCCTCGCCGGCGCGGATCTGGCCTGCATCGAGATCACCTTCCGGACCGTCGCAGCCGAGGACGCCATCCGGGCGATCCGGGCCGAGGTCCCCGAAGTGCTCGTCGGCGCGGGGACCGTGGTCACCCTCGACCAGCTCGACCGTGCCCTCGAGGCCGGAGCGGGTTTCATCGTGAGTTCCGGTCTTCAGGCCGACATCGTGCGCGTCTGCCAGGCTCGATCCGTGCCGGTCGTGCCAGGGGTGTACACCCCGACCGAGTTCCTTGCGGCCGTCGATCTCGGGCTGTCGGTCGTGAAGCTGTTCCCGGCCTCGTCCGCCGGCGGACCGGCCTACCTGCGCGCGCTGGCCGGACCGTTCCCGTCGGTCTCGTTCGTGCCGACCGGCGGCATCGACCAGGGCGATCTCGAGGCCTACCTCCGGGTCCCGTCGGTCCTCGCGGTCGGCGGCAGCTGGATGGTCCGACCCGAACTCCTCGCGGCGCGCGACTGGGCGACCGTTGGGCGGCTGGCTGCGGAGGCGACGGCGCTCGTCCGATCTGTGCGGAGCACGGTCGTCCGATGACCCTCGAGGTCCGTCCATCCTCCGAGGTGCGCTGGGACCTGGTGGCGCTCGGCGAGGTGATGCTTCGGCTCGACCCCGGCGAGGAGCGGACCCACACGGCTCGCGAGTTCCATGCGTGGGAAGGCGGTGGAGAATACAACGTCGCTCGGGGGTTGGCGCGCTGCTTCGGGGCGGCCGCCACGGTCGTGACCGCGCTGGCCGACAACCCCATCGGCCGACTCATCGAGGACCTCATCCGCCAGGGAGGGGTGGACCGGTCGCACCTGCGCTGGGTCCCGTACGACGGGATCGGCCGGGCGGTCCGCAACGGCCTGAACTTCACCGAGCGCGGGTTCGGGGTCCGCGCGGCGGTCGGTACGTCCGACCGGGCCAACTCGGCCGCGTCGCAGCTTCGGGTGGGGGAGATCGACTGGGAGCGGATCCTTGCGCGTGAGGGCGCCCGCTGGCTCCACACCGGCGGCATCTTCGCCGCCCTGTCCGACACGACGCCGGGCGTGGTCCAGGAGGCCATCGAGATGGCCCATCGGCACGGCACGATCGTCTCGTTCGACCTCAATTTCCGTGACTCGCTGTGGCGCGGGCGGGGAGGAAACGAGGCGGCCCAGCGCGTCCTCGCGGGGATCGTCGACAGCGTCGATGTCCTGGTCGGAAACGAGGAGGACTTCGGGGCCGCACTCGGGCTCGAGGTGCCGGGCACGGACGGGAGTGGCGGGA
>Ga0080064_1002078_pt1 | contig 36105 bp, 47 predicted proteins | sample Subgrocontami54m_FD_69260 | JGI IMG/M metagenome (GOLD analysis project Ga0080064, IMG submission 69260) | Subsurface groundwater microbial communities from S. Glens Falls, New York, USA - GMW46 contaminated, 5.4 m (SPADES assembly) (version 2) ...
GTTCCTTGGTCTGTTTGACCGTCACGGTCTTCACGCTGTCGATCTTGACGCGCGAGGCCACCATGGGAATGAGCTGTTCGTCGGATGCGCCGTCGGAGACGAACACGCAGCCTTCCGCCGGAAACTTGGCCAGCACCGCTTCCAACTGCCGCGACACCTGCCGGTCCGCATGATAGCCCAACTGGGCCGATCCGGTCAACGTGACCAATTCGACGTCTTCATGTTCTTTCGCCATCTCGTCGTAGAGGTGGACGCCGGCGAACATGGTGTTGACGTCGGAATCCTCCGGATCGACGGTGGCCAGTTTCGACGCGGCGGCCAAGTTGGCCTTGCGGCCGATGACCGGTCCTTTGATGCGGGCTTTCTCGCCCAAGTCGTCGTCCACATCCACGCACACGATGAGCGTGCGCCGCCGGTCTGCCATGATATGGGAAAAGCCGTCCGAACTTATTTAAACCGACGATTGCCTTAAACGCCCAATCATGAAAACTGACGTCAAGAAAAAACTGTTGCAAGCAAAGCCCGCCATCGACAAGGCGATCGAGACGTACGTGCCGCGCACGTTAGACGCCGACGCCGCGGCGTCCATCTTGGGCAAGGCGCGTTACGACTACGATTTGGCGGCCGCGCAGAAGGCCATCCAGGACCCTATCTGGGACTTGTTGGACCGCGGCGGAAAGCGCTGGCGGCCTGCGCTGATGTTGTGGGCGGCTGAAAGCGTCGCGGGCCCGAAGAAGGCGGCCACATTGGTTAATTTTGCCGCCATCGTGGAAGTGGTCCACAACGGTACCTTGGTTGCCGACGATTTGGAGGACAACTCACTGACCCGCCGCGGAAAACCCTGCCTGCACCACATCTACGGCGTGGACGTTTCGGTCAACGCCGGCAATTCCATGTACTTCCTGCCACTTTTGTCATTGGCCAAGAACAAAATCGTGCCCGACGCCGTCCTGGTTCAGGCGTACGAGACCTACGTGCAGGAAATGGTCAACCTGTCCTACGGCCAGGCGTTCGACATCTGGTGGCACAAAGGAAACGCCGCGCACGTGACCGAAGCGCAGTACCTCCAGATGTGCGCGTACAAGACGGGTACGCTGGCCCGCATGGCCGCCAAATTAGGCGCCATTTTAGCCCAAGCTCAACCGGACGTCATCGAAGCCTTCGGCGCATTCGCCGAAAGCCTCGGCATCGCGTTCCAAATCCAGGACGACGTGCTGAACCTCACGTCAAAGCCCGAGGCGTACGGAAAGGACGTAGGCGAAGACATTTCCGAAGGAAAACGTTCCTTGTTGGTCATCCACGCGCTTTCCAAACTTTCGGCCTCCGAAAAAAAAGAACTCTTAGCCATCCTCAATGCGCACACGCGCGACCAACAACAAATCAACCGCGCCATCGCATTGATCCAAAAATCCGGCGCGTTTGATTACGCTGCAAAGAAAGCGAGCGACTTGGTTGAATCGGCGTGGAAAAAACTGTCTCCGCACCTCAAGGCCTCCGAGGCCAAGGACAACCTGGAAGCCTTGGCGTGGTACGCCATCGAGCGCAAGACTTGAACCGACTGCCCGCGGGTCTTGCGCTTTTACGGCTATGCTCTTTCCACGATGAACTTGCTGACGGTGTTGGACGTTGCACCTTTCCTTCGGGTGTTGGTGTGCCCCGGGCTGATGTGGACGTTGCATCCTGAAAATTCTTTTTTAACCGCTTTTTTGATTTCTTCCATCTTTTTACCCACCTCTCCTTGGTCCATGTACTGATGGGGGTAGTGGACTTCGAGCCGATTCCCAAACCCCTGTACGTCGGAGATGGTTAAACCCGCCTTAGCGCTTTCTTGGTGGATGAGTCTCCGGATGTCTTCCATGCTTAACGCCCGTTCTACAAGAGCTTCAATTCGCCGGTGACTTTGTCCAGCTCGGTTTCTTCCGCTGGCCCAATGCCCACGACCGTCTTGGAGCCCGGATCGATCTGGGTGTGGCCCGCGTCTTGAATCAATGCCGCCGGGAGGCCGGCTTTCTTGGCTTTCTGGAACAGAACGGCCAACTCTTTTTCGCCGCTGACTTTCAGCACGATCTTTGGCATTCCCGAATCGACCCATTCGTCGCGGACCGACGCGTCGGCTTTTAGAAAAGCTGCGATGGAGCCGTGGGCGCATTGGGCTGCCATCTTGCCTTTACCCATGCCCAAGTCGGTGCGGACGATGAGGACTTGTTTGAAAGCCATGTCCACTCTTTTGGTCCGCCGGGCTATAAAGGCCGTTCGCCGCAGCCCGACTTTTTTAAACGCCGTTCGGTTTATACGCCTCCGCGTGCTTGCTATTAGTGGGGAGGTTGAGGGCAATGAACGTCCGTTTCTGGAAAGGCACGCTGGCGGCCTTTGTTGTGGCCGTATTGATCAAAGCCGTCGTCGAAATGTGGTGGATTCCAACCAATTTGGCGTCGGTTTTCCCAGGCTCGCCACCCCGCACCAACTTGGCATCGCAATGGATGCTAGGCGTCGCGGTTGCCGCCGTCATCACGTTGGTTGCCGCCTACGTCATGTGCGAATTCCTCGAGAAACTGGCCCGCGCACAGAACCGAAAGCCGCTCAAGCACGGTGCCCAATTCGGCCTCGTCGTGGGCCTGGCGCAATCCGCGTGGATGTTTTTGCTGCCGGTGGCCTCCGCGTACCTGATGATGCACGTGGCGTTGAACCTGGTGGCCAACGTAGTGGCGTTTGCGGCCGCCGGATGGGTGTACCAACGCCTGGACCCTGGCCCCCGCGTGGTCGGCGAGCACCATAAGGAATACCTCAAGGCACGTGCCCGCCGGTAACCGCCTTTACAAAGCCTTTTCTTTTTTCTTTTCCCTTCTCTGCCTGCCTTTTTGTTGGCGTCTACGGTCTTGGTTTTCATGAAGTTCACTCCCATTGAACGCATCCTGGATGGACACGTGGCCGAAGGCAAGGTCGTAACGATCCGTGGCTGGGTCTACCGTTCGCGCCAGCAAGGCAAACTCAACTTCGTGGTGGTGCGCGATGCGACGGGCGTTATCCAGTGCGCGGTCAAGAAAGGCGTGGTCTCGGACGATCACTTCGAAGGCGCCACCAAAGCCCTCATCGAATCCGCCGTCATCGTCGAGGGCACGATCAAGAAAGATTCCCGCGCTCCCGGCGGGTGGGAATTGTCGGCGACCGCGTTCGACGTGCTGCATTTTTCCGAAATTTTCCCGATTTCCAAGGACCAGAGCACGGAATTCCTGCTGGACGTGCGCCACTTGTGGCTGCGCTCGCGTGAATTGACGGCCGTCATGCGGGTCAAGGCCAACGTTTTGGCTGCCATCCGCGATTTCTGCAAAGCTGAAGGCTATTGGGAAACGACTCCGCCCATCTTATCCAGTTCCGCTGCGGAAGGCGGCTCGACGTTGTTCGAAGTGCCGTACTTCGGAAAAAAAGCGTACTTGTCGCAATCGGCCCAATTGCACTTGGAAGCGCTGATTTTTTCGTTGGAGAAAGTCTACGCCATCACGCCGTCCTTCCGCGCCGAGAAAAGCCGCACCAACAAGCATTTGACCGAATACTGGCATTTCGAGGGCGAGGCGGCCCATGTGGACCACGCCGGCATCATGGACTTCGAGGAACGATTGCTGCAATACGTCTGCCATCGCATCGCCGAGGAAAACCAAAGAGAACTGGAACTGTTGGGCCGCGACGTGGCGGAGTTGGCCGCCGTGAAAGTGCCGTTTGAGACGCTTCCGTACCCAGAAGCCATCGCCCGCTTGCAGAAGAAAGGCGTCAAGATCAAGGCCGGTGACGACTTCGGAGCGGACGAGGAAAAGTTGCTGGCCGACGACTTTTTGCAACCCTTTTTCGTCACGCATTTTCCCGCGTCCATGAAGCCGTTCTACATGAAGGAAAACGCCGACGGCACGGTCAACAACCATGACTTAATCGCGCCGCATGGCTTCGGCGAGATCATCGGCGGGTCGGAACGCGAGACGGATTTGGCCACCATCGAAGCCAAACTCCGCAAAGCCGGCGAGAAAGTCGAAAACTATGCTTGGTATCTGGACCTTCGGAAATACGGCTCGGTCCAGCACAGCGGCTTCGGCCTCGGCGTCGAGCGCCTCGTGCGTTGGATTTGCGGCTTGGAACACATCCGCGATGCCACGCCGTTTCCAAGAGTCATCAACCGGGCGTATCCTTAGATTTTGTGCGCCACGATTGTCGTCTGGTATCGCCGTGCACTTGGGAATGAGTGGTCGCCTATTTTGTATGGCCCGGGCTTCAGCGTATGCTCGTCTACTTGCATTCCACGTTTTTCGAATTCGCGTTTGAAATGGTTTGCCATCACGAGCCCGTTTGTGCGTTTTTCTGTTTTCCGGTTGATTTGTGTTCTACCGCGTGTTTTTAAGACATGTATGAACCTACTAATGTATGAATATGAAGGTGCGCATGACGCTCATGTTGGATGAAGCCGTCGTCCGTAAGCTCAAGGCGACGGAACCCAACATGAGTGGTTTTGTCAACGAACTGGTCAAAAAGGCCCTATTTGGAAAACCGGAGTCCATGTTTGGAGTTTTGGCCGGGCGCGTTAGTGGAAAAGACAAGATCGAGGACCCGGAGGACGACGAGTAAGATGGCGTACTTGCTTGATTCGTTTGCTTGGTTGGAATACTTCGCAAAAAACCCCAAGTATCGATCCATTATTGATGACGCGGGCGCTTCCGCCTATACGGTCTCTACTTCTCTGACTGAAGTGGTACGTTCCTTGAAGCGCAAACGAATCGAGCCCGAACTGATCGAGCAGTTGGTGGGTTTCATTACTCGTCGGAGCACGATTCTGGCGGTCGACAAGGCGCACGCCATTTCAGCTGGTTATCTTTGCGACCAGGCCGGTTTGCACTTCGCCGACGCGCTGATTTATGCTTTTGCGGAAAAAGACCGGTACGTCGTGACTGGCGACCCTCATTTCCAAGGTCTTCAATTTGTCCAGTTCATCTCGTAAGTCGCTTTTTTTCGTCGTCCGCCGTAAAGCCCTCCGTCTTCAAGCGATTGGTTTTTAAGGAAAGTCTGGCACTATTGCGTTCAATGGATACAGGCATCAAAGTAGGAGACTGTATGCGATCCGAGTTGGAAACCATCCCGGATTCGGCGTCCATTTTTGCGGCCGCCGAACAAATGACCCGCCGCAACGTGGGTTGCCTGGTGGTAACCAACGAACGCGAGAAAATCTACGCATTGATTACCGACGAGGACCTCGTCCGCAAGGTGCTGGCCAAAAAAAAGCTGGACGCCACCGTCAAGGACGTCGCCTCCAAACCCCTCATCGGCCTGCCGCCCGGCGCGGATTTGACCGAAGCGGCCAAGCTGATGGGCAAAAAACGCGTCAAGAGGCTCGTGGTGTTCAACCCGGGCCACGACGTGGTCGGCATCATTTCGGCGCGCGACATCGTTGACCTTTCCCCCTCTTTGTACGACCTGATCGCCGAACGCGAACGCATCAAAGCGTAACCGCTTCAGAAACAAAAATAGCAGAGAAAGGTCATTTGGCGAATCGAACCAATGGATGCCGACAACCGGCAGGAAATCCTGGACAAAGCGCTCCGTGCCTTGGATGGCAAAATCGTGTTTGTCGAAGGCAAGCATGACGTGACGGCTTTGGAGGAACTGGGCGTCGATGCGCACCTGGTGTGTGCGCACGGAGTCCCCCTGCGGTTGGCGGAAAAGCACGCGGAAGCGGCGAAAACCGCCGGCTGCGTCCTCCTGTTCGATTTTGACGACGAAGGCATCCGGAAGGTCCGTGTATTCACGGAACTGCTTCAAGCCCTTGGCGTCAACCCGCTCCAAACCGTACGCAATCGCATCGGACGCGTGTTCGGCGTGCGAACGGTCGAGGAGCTCCCGGCCCGATACCGCTTTCTGCTTTCAACCAACAGGTGAAAGAAAATGGGTAAAACGTACGTAGACACCGTCAAATACTTGATCAAGGCCAGCTTCGAAATCGGCGGCATCGTCGAGAAGCCCGACATCGTCGGCGCCATCTTCGGCCAGACCGAAGGCCTCTTGGGCGACGAGTTGGACCTGCGCGAATTGCAGAAGAACGGTCGCATCGGCCGCATCGAAGTCGACCTGCAATTGCGTGGCGGCAAGGCCTTCGGCACCATCGTGGTGCCTTCCTCGTTGGACATGGTCGAAACCGCGATTTTGGCCGGCGCCTTGGAAGTGGTGGATCGCGTGGGGCCGTGCGAAGCCGGCATCAAGGTGCACCGCATCGAAGACTCGCGCAACCTCAAGCGCAAAGTCGTGCTGGACCGCGCCAAGGACCTGCTCAAGACGCTCATCGGCACGGAACTGCCCGAGAGCAAGCAATTGAGCGAGATGGTGCGCGACGAGGTCAAAGTCTCGGAAGTCATCTCGTTTGGCGCCGACAAGCTGGCGGCGGGCCCTGACGTCGAGACGTCCGAGGAAATCATCGTGGTGGAAGGCCGTGCCGACGTCATCAACCTCTTGAAGAACAACATCAAGAACGTCGTCGCCGTCGGCGGCGCCAAAGTCGGCCCCACCATCACGGAACTTTGCCGCCGCAAGGAAGTCACGGCGTTTCTGGACGGCGACCGCGGCGGTGACATCATCCTGCGCGAGCTTCTGGCCGCCACGGACATCGATTTTGTCTGCCGGGCACCGCCGGGACACGAAGTGGAAGAGCTGTCCCGCAAGGAACTGATCAAGCAACTGCGCCGCAAGCTGCCCGTCGAGCAGGTCAAAGGCTACGCGTCCATGATGGCCACGCGCAAGGAATCCCGCACGAACGCCGAATCCGACGCCCCCGTTCCGACGTTCGACGAACCGGCCCGTCCCGTTTCGACCATGGCGCCTTCGGGCCACCAGGCCATGATGCAGCAGCCGCGCAACCCCCTGGCTTCGGCCGACCGCGAGCAGTATGTGCCGCCCGCTCCGGCGCCCATGCGCACCGCCCCGGCCCCCAAGGCGTTGAGCGTTCCGACGGAGGAAGCCGCGCCGCTCAAAGGCATCCTCAAGGAACTGGAAGGCTCTCTTCGTGCCCGGTTCCTGGACGAGTCGCTGAAACCCGTTTCGGAAGTGCCCATCCGCGACATCATGAAGACGCTGACGGACGCGCACAAGGTGCATGCCGTGGTGCTGGATGGTATCGTGACGCAGCGCTTGCTGGACTTGGCTGAACAAAAAGGCACCAAGTACTTGGTGGGCATCCGCGCTGGCAACCTGACGCGCCAGCCTGACAAGGTCAAGCTGGTGTTGGCCGAATAAAGCGGTTTGATTTCTTTCCGGCGTCTTGGTTTTCCGACGCCGCTTACTTCTTTTTCCGTCGCAGCCTTTTTTTCGAAAAACACTTTCTTATAGCAAACCACGAAAGTTTCCCGACAAAATAGTCGTGGTTTGCTATCTAGCAAAGCTTGCCAATTAGTCGTGGAACTTGCAAGCTTTGCTATATTTCATGGTTTTCGTCTGGCGGTTCGCGGCGCTCAACGTCACCCATTCTTCCAGCGTCAACTCGCGCACGCGCCGCTTTGCGAACGGCAAGCCCGCTCCTTTTTCCTTGGCTTCTTTCTTGCTCAACCCCAGCGCGGCCCACGAGTGTTCGAAGGCTTTCTTGACGTTTTGGTTCTTGTGTGAAAACAACAACTCCACCAGCCGCTCATCGATGGCGTTGGGAGTTTTGCGGCGCAAGATGACGATGGACACGTCCACCTCCGGCGGCGGCGTGAAGCTGTAGCGCGACACGTCCATTGCAACCGCAATGTCGGCGTGGTTCTGCGCGTTGACCGACAAGCGGCCCCACTGTGGCGTACCGGGCTTTGCGACCAGGCGGTCGGCGAATTCCTTTTGCAGGAAGAAAAGCCCGGACGCGTTGGAATCCGCATCCAGCGTCTTGAACAATATCTCGGACGATAAGTAGAATGGGATGTTGCCCACCACCCAGTCAAAGTCGCCAAACGGGTAGTCCGACACGTCGGCTTGCACCACCTGCACGTTCTTGGCCTTGGCGTCTTTCAGGCGTTCATTGAGCTTCGGCAAAAGCGCCTCGTCTTTTTCCAACGCCACGAGCCACTTGGGTTTTTGTCTGCATAACGCGACGGTCAGCGTGCCGGTGCCGGCGCCGACTTCCAACACGCGTTGGCCCTTGAAGTCGACCAATTCGGCAAATGCCTTGATGACCTGCGAGTCGCCCAAGAAGTGTTGGCCGAGGGGTTGTCCCATGCGTTGTTTGATGGAAAAAGCGTCTAAATAGGCTTAGCGGCGGCGTTTGGAAGCAGCCATTTTGGCTTTCGGCGGGTTGATGCGCCATATATGCTCTGTGCCGTCCAAGGCATTGCGGTGCACGATGGCTTCGATTCCCATCCGCTGGATTTGCGCTACGATCGCGCTCATAACCCCTGCATGTTTAGTCATGTCGGTTCTTCGTCCGTTGTAGATGAAAAAGGGGGCTTGAGCCGAATGGCCCATCTGCTGGGCAATCTGCGCATTCGCGAAATGCCATGCCGACCATTCCGTCGGCTCGCATGGTGGAAAATAGTGCAGCTTGCCGTCCGACTCCACGGCGTATGTGACCGCCGTGGGTTTGCCGGGGTCGTAGGGGTTTTTCGGTTTCCATTCTTCTGCCAATGCGGCATGTAAGTCCCGGACTTGTTCCGCCGTGGCCGTCGGCAGTACCACTTGGACATTGTCCCATAGGTTATGCTCGTGTACTTGCTTGGCGTTACGGCTTAGGCGCTGCAGGTGGCCGAAGTTGTGCAGTTGGAATCCATACTCGACCATGGCGCGTGCCTAGTAGGCGTGGAATCATTTTAACGCTTTGCAGGTTTCGTGCTTTGCGTTTTACTGCTAGTACCGCTCGCGTTCTTCGCGGCTTGGGAGTTTGACGAACAAGAAGTACTTCTCGTCACCCTTGAGCTCGCGGATGATGCGCTCGACGAAAATGTGCGCCACGTCGCCCAACTGCGGCAGGCGGGTGTGGGCGTCGGCGAAGGTTTCGAAGGGTTTGCGCTCGCGTTCGTCCAGCAAATGGTGCAGGTTCTTCTTGCCGATGCTGGGCAGCTGCTCCAACGCATGCACGCGGATGGAAATCGCACCGGCGCGGTTGAGGAACTGCACGAACTCCGGCTCCCGCAAAAGGACGATGGCCTTGATCTGCCGTTCAAGCTCTTGCTGGGCCGCGTTGGTCATCTGCTGGTATGTGACGCGTCCGCGGATGTGGGCGATCTTATCGCGCTCGCCGCGGCCGATGTAGACTTTCTCGCCGACGGAAAGCGTCAAACCGGCTTTTGGGATGGCTTCCAGCAACGTGAACTGCAAGTCGCCCAAGAGTTGGGCCACCGGCTCGCGCTGCGCCTCGCCCGACTTGCCGTAGGGCAGGTAGTCCAATACGATGGCATTTTCCTCGCGCTTGGCGTTCATCATGTCTGAATAACCTTCCGATTACACATTAGCGTCGGTTCGATTTAAATCCCGTTCGTCCGGTTTATTGCGCGGATTTGACGGCGTCCAGGATGGCCTTGACTTGCTCGTCCGTCGCGTCGGACTTTTCCTGCGCGAGGATTTGGCGGACTTCGTCCGCGTTCTTAGGCAGAAGCGTGATGAGCATGGCCAGTTGCGCGTCGGATAGCTTGGCGTCCAGGCCCGACAAGGCCTTTTCCAACGCGTCGGCGTCCTTTGCCGGAATCTTGGCGATTTTTTCCAGGTGCGTCAGCGTGTTTTGCTGTTCGTACGACAATTCGCCGTCTTTCTGGCGTTTTTCCATGATTTTGAGGGCGTCGGGTGCCGAAACGGCGCGTTCCTTGAGTAATTCCATCTTAGGCTTTCACCAGGTGCGCGTTGGTCACGAACAGGATCTTGGGCTTGTTGCCGTCTTTGATCTTGACTTCGTAGCCGCGGCCCTGCTTGCGCAAGACCACGCCGTGTTTGTGGTTGAAGCGCAGCGTGGACGGCCGTCCCCGCAGGAAGTGGGGGTTGACGTCGATGCGTACGACTTGGCCGGGCTCGAACTCGCGCAGCAGGTGCGTGATGGCCACGCGGCCTTTGGAGCGCAGGTTGCGCGAATGCTTGGATTGCGGTCCGTGGGAGCGTTTCATGGGTTAAAACCTCAAGTTAGGCGGAAGGAAAAATCGGCCTCATTGAATCGATGGTATTGTTGTCCCAAACCTTGTTTATAAAACTGCCCGTTTTTGCACGGGTGCCGCCGCGGGGTCGAAACAAAAGCCTTTATAAGCGACTCCCCGTAACATTTTTAAACAGTATTTATTCAAGACGCTGCTTTGGCAGCGGCTTGGGGTGGATGGGTTTTATGGCTAAGGCGAGAAAAGCGGTCAAACGCGTAGACATGTCTTTCAAAGTCGAGAACATCGTCGCTTCGGCGAATTTGAAAGTCGAATTGGACTTGTTCAACATCGCCATGGAAGTGGACAACGTGGAATACGAGCCCGAACAATTCCCCGGCGCCATCATGCGCTTAAAAGACATCGGCACCACCCTGCTGCTCTTCAAGAACGGCAAGGTCATCTGTTCGGGCGCCAAGAGCGAGAAGCAGATCGGCCAGAGCATCAAGCGCGCCGTGGAACTGCTGCGCGAGTTCATCCACTGATTTTTTTCGCTTCCTACCGGTCCGCGTGGGCCGGTGGGGTTATTATTTCTTTTTTTCCTACTGGCAGCCATGGCACGCCAACCCACTTTCCGTGAAGTATTCCGCGGCCTCAAACAATCCTTGAAACCGACTTCCGAGCTCTTCAGCCAATCCACGCACCATGTCACGTATCATCCGTCCAACGGACTGTTGACGGTCGGACTGGAATTTGACGCGGGCAAACACGACGCTGAGCAATTGACACAGTGGCTTGCCAAGGCCGCCAAGCGCTCAGGGTTTGACAATCAGGAAGGTCCCGCTTCGCACTACAATTCTCCCGGTTCTGGCCGCAAATGGGTCAACCTTCATTTCTTTGTCGGCAACTCTCGCTCGGCTCTTGTTGCTCTTCAGGCCTTTGCAACTGCGCATGGGCTCACGGCTCCAAAGACTGCGAATGCCAATTCGCCGATCCGGCTCGTAAAAAAATACGCTACTCGGCCCGTCCGTTCTTGAGCTTCCGCTCGTCCTTGTAAAATAAAGAAAAAGAAACCGCCGTTTTGGCGGAATGTGGTTTTTAGTCGCCTTTGAGTTGGTCGTCGTACTTGCCTTCGGTGACGTCCGCCGTGAATTCCTTGGCATTCTTGCCTTCCACGGTTACCCCAAGGCTCAGACACGTGCCGGCCGCTTCCTTCACTCGGGCCTTTAGCGAGCGGGCCAGGGATTGGTCTTTCTTGGCAGCGGCCACGTTCAACAGTTGTTTCAAGGTGATGTTGCCGATGGTTTTCTTGCCTTTCTCGCCTTCGGTTTCCTTGACCGGTTCCTTGAGGCCCAGTTCTTTCTTGATCAACGCGGACGTCGGCGGCGTGCCGACTTCGATCTCGAACGTTTTCGCCTTGGTATCGACGATGACTTTGACCGGTACGTTCATGCCCGCAAAGGCCTTCGTCTTTTCGTTGATTTGGGCGATGACCTGGCCGATGTTGACGCCGGCCGGTCCCAACGCCGGGCCCAGCGGGGGGCCTGCGGAGGCTTTGCCGCCTTCGACCATGGCGGGAATCGTCATTGTGTTAGCCATTTTTCAAATTCACCTTAAGTTTTACGCGAACCGCACGCTGGTGCGGAACAGAAGCTATCTGTTCGTGCCAAAAACGGTTAATAAGGGTTTTGAGACGCGGTTCCGGAAGCGGCCGGGTCATCCGGTTGTCGGCACGGCGGTTTTTTATAGCAACGCGCAAAAATGATACCACGATTGAGTTGCGCGTTGCTATCTAGTCGAAGGCGCAAAAGTTTCGGATTACTTTTGCGTTCGACTATATCTGCAATGCCCCCACAATTGGGTTGGGTCTTTTTGCCCCATTTGCCTTCGCGGTTTTGTTCGTTATGGCTTCGCGTTTTCACATCGATCCGGAAGAGTGGCTGCACATCGGCGTGTCCGTCATCACCATCAGCCTTGCTTTCTCGCTCTTCCGCGACGAAGTGTTCTCGCCGGACTATTTCTGGGTCGTCTTCCTGACGGTGGGTTTGGGCTTCATCTTGCACGAGTTGGCGCACAAGTGGGTCGCCGTACGTTTCGGCGCCACGTCCTATTATCGTGCATCGACTCTTGGACTTTTCGGCGCCTTGGCGTTGGCGTTTTTGACGGCCGGCGCCATCGTCTTTGCTGCACCCGGTGCGGTGTACTTCCACGGCGCGCACTTGAGCCGCGAGCAAGTCGGCAAGATCGGCCTTGCCGGTCCGTTGATGAACCTGGCGCTGGCCGTTTTCTTTTTCTTCCTGGCCTTCTCGGCGCCGGGATTGCGCGAATTGGCGTTGACGGGCGTGGGGGTCAACGCCTTCTTGGGCGCGTTCAACCTGATTCCCATCGGCATGCTGGACGGCGCCAAGGTCTGGGCGTGGAACAAGACGGTCTGGCTTGCCTCTTTTGTCAGCCTGCTGGTCGTTATGTTTCTCGTCGTCGCGGGCTGAAGTGGCGGCCGGTTTTTTATAGGGGCTAACGTCTAAGGTATCTGCGTGAGGTTATGGCAAGGAATTTTCTTTGCAGTTGAGCCGTCGAAATTCCCAGCCTTGACTTTGCCTGCTGTTCTTCGTCGGGATCCATTTTTTTCGCTTTCTTCTTGGTTGGCGTCCGCTCGGCTCAACCGTTTTTTCTCGTTTACCTCTTCGGTTTTTTGCTTTCCCGATTTTGCTTCGCCCTGCTCTTGTCGTTGTCCGCCGTTTCCGGCGCGTTAGTGCCGGCCGGGCCTTTGCAGGCTTTACGCAAAGGCATTTGAACGATAGTGGAGGAGATTACGCATCATGGTTTCGGTTGATTTGCATCCCGTGGCGGCATTGCGGCCGCACGAAAAAACGCATGCGGCCCATCGACGGGCCTTGAAACGGCAACTCGTGAAGAACCGGTACGTCACGCCCATCGTGGCCGACCGCCACAGCAAGACGGTTCTGGACGGCCACCACCGTCTGCACGCTGCGCGCGAATTGGGCCTGATTCGCATTCCCGTGGTTTTCCTCGATTACGGCGACGGCGCCATCCGGGTGGAAACGTGGCGGCCTGGAAAGCCGGTGGCCAAGCAGGACGTCTTGGACCGGGCACAGCAGGGTTTGCTGTTTGCCGCCAAGACGACCCGGCACATCTACCGGGGCCGGCACGTTTCGCAGTTGGCGGCGGATGTCCGCGTGCCTTTTGAGGAGTTGGTCTAGATGGCGTACGTCGATTCCATTCTGCATGCCGTCGGCCACACGCCTTTGGTCCGTCTGCACCGCGTGGCCGAGGGCATCACGGCGACGGTGTTGGCGAAAATCGAGTACGTCAATCCCGGCGGTTCGGTCAAGGACCGCATGGCGTTGACGATGATCGAAGAGGCCGAGAAATCCGGCCGGCTCAAACCCGGCATGACCATCGTCGAGCCGACGTCGGGCAACACGGGCGCGGGTCTTGCCATGGCCGCGGCCGTCAAGGGGTACAAGACGGTCTTCGTGGTGCCGGACAAGGTCAGCGCCGAGAAGATTGACTTGCTTAAGGCCTACGGGGCGGAAGTCGTCGTTACGCCGACGAACGTGGACAAGGACGATGCGCGCAGTTACTACAAGGTGGCTGAACGCCTGGAAAAAGAGCGCAAGGCGTTCCGGCCCAACCAGTACGCCAACCCGTCCAATCCGTTGGCGCATTACCGGAGCACGGGTCCTGAAATCTGGCAGCAGACGGAAGGCAAAATCACGCATTTCGTGGCGGGCATGGGCACCGGCGGGACGATTTGTGGCGTGGCGCGTTACTTGAAGGAAAAGAATCCGGACGTACAAATCGTGGGCGCCGATCCGGAGGGCTCCGTCTACTCCGCAAAAGACCCCAACGACCCTCAGCAAATCCACCAGTACATGGTCGAAGGCGTGGGAGAAGACTTCTTTCCGGCGACGATGGACCTTGAATTGGTGGACCACATCGTTCCGTTCACCGACGCGCCGTCGTTCGACATGGCGCGGCGTCTGGCGCGCGAGGAAGGCATCCTGACGGGCGGTTCCGGCGGAGCGGCCGTGTGGTCGGCTCTTGAGTTTTCCAAATCGTTGGACGAAAAAGCCGTCGTGGTGGTGTTGGTGCCGGACAGCGGGCGGGCGTACTTAAGCAAGGTGCATTCGGACGCGTGGATGCAGAAGAACGGATTCAAGGTGTAAGGACACCCGTATCAGGTGGGCAACGATGACGGATTCGAAGAAACTCAAGTTTGCGACCCTTGCGGTGCACGCCGGGCAAACGCCGGATTCGGCCACCGGCGCGATTTCGACGCCGATTTACCAGACCAGCACGTACGCGCAAGAAGCGCCCAACGTGCACAAGGGCTTCGATTACAGCCGCGCCAACAACCCCACGCGCAAGATCCTCGAAGACAATTTGGCCGCGTTGGAAGGCGTGTCCTATGGCGTCGCTTTTTCAAGCGGCTTGGCGGCCACCAGCGCGGTTTTGAACCTCTTCAAGGCAGGCGACCACGTGGTGGCGGCGAACGACATGTACGGCGGCACTTACCGGCAGTTCCGCCAGTTGTACGAAAAATACGGCATCGGTTTTGACTTCGTCGACGCCGCGCGTCCCGAGGCCATCGAAGCCGGGATGAAACCCAACACCAAATTAGTCTGGATTGAGACGCCTTCCAACCCGTTGCTCAAGATCACCGACGTGCAGGCCGCGGCCAAGGTGGCGCACGAGGGCGGTGCGCTTCTGGCCGTTGACAGCACGTTGGCCACGCCGTACTTGCAACGCCCGGCGGAACTGGGTGCCGATTTGGTGCACCACAGCACGACGAAGTACCTCAACGGACACGGCGACGTCATCGGCGGCGCCGTATGCGTCAAGGACAAGGCGTTGTTCGAGCAACTGCGTTTCTGGCAGAAATCCGTCGGCTCGGTGCCCTCGCCCATGGATTGCTACTTGGTCCTGCGGGGCATCAAGACGCTGCCGCTCCGGATGGATCAGCACTCCAAGAACGCGCAGGCCGTGGCCGAGTTTCTTGAAGCCCATCCGAAAGTCAAACGCGTGATTTATCCGGGTTTGCCTTCCCATCCGCAGCACGCGTTGGCCAAGAAACAGATGTCCGGTTTCAGCGGCATGATCGCCGTCGAACTTGCGGCGTCGTTCGAGCAGTCCATGGCGTTTGCCTCCGGCTTGCGGCTGTTCACGTTGGCCGAGGACCTCGGCGGCGCCAAGAGCCTGGTCTGCCACCCGGCGTCCATGACGCACGCCGCCGTCCCGCGCGAAGACCGGCTCAAGAACGGCTTTTCCGACGAGCTGATTCGCCTCAGCGTGGGAATCGAGGATGCGGACGACCTGATTGAGGATTTAAAGAACGGGCTCGAACGGTTTTAGCATGAAAAAAATCGTGGTTTTGGGTGCCGGGTTTGCCGGATTGACGCTAGCCACGGAATTGGATGGTTTGGCCGCTGCCGGTAACGCTGATGTCGTGTTGATTGACCATCGCCCGCACTTTTCCGCGGGTTTTTCCATGCAGTGGGCTTTAGCCGGTCGGCGCAGTTTTAAGGAAGGCCGCAGAACGTATGCGACTTTATCGGCCCGGCACGTGCGGTTTGTCCAAGACGAAGTCGTACGGATCGATTCGGCCGCAAAGGCGGTTCAAACGAAGAATGCGCGTTGGGATTATGATTTTCTCGTTGTGGCCTTGGGTGCGGCCTACGCGCCGGAACGGGTGCCGGGTTTGGCTTCAGCCGGATTCAATTTGTGTGATGCCGATTCCGTGCGCGTTTTGAAGGAGAAGCTGGACGTCGTGGAGCAAGGGACGCTTTTGGTCGCGGTGGCTTCGGTGCCGTTCAAGTGCCCGCCGGCGCCTTATGAGTATGCCTTTTTGATGGATGAGGTTTTGCGAAAGCGGGGCGTTCGGGACCACGTCCGAATCGTCGTTTCGACTCCGGAGCCTCAACCCATGCCGGTGGCCGGCCCGGCCGTTGGAGCGCAAGTCGTGGCGTGGTTGACCGAAAAGAATATCGAATATTGGCCAAATCATAAACCGGTTTCCGTCGATGCAAAAGGGAAAACGGTTCGCTACGAAAACGGTGCAACCCTTGCATTCGACCTTTTGGCGGCCATGTATCCTCATTGCGCGCCAAACGCGGTCCAGCAAGCGGGCTTGACCGATGCGTCGGGCTTTGTCCCCGTTTCGTTGGGCTCGTTTGAATCGGCCGTGCCCGGCGTGTATGCCGTAGGCGATGTGGCATCCATTGTCTTGCCGAATGCCAGGCCGCATCCCAAAGCCGGCATCTTTGCGATCGAGCAGGCCAAAACCGTCGCGTCCCAAATCAAGGCCAAAATATTGGGCGGCAATCCTGAGCCTTACTTGGGTCGCGGCGCGTGCTTTATTGATGTCGGTGACGAAAAAGCCGTGGCCGCTGAAGCGGATTTGCTTGCAGACGGCGGTCCGGTTTTTGAACTTTCGGCACCGTCGAACGAAGGCTTGCACGGCAAACGTACGTTTGAGCAGGATAGGCTCCAGGCGTGGTTTCAGTTTGAACCACGGCCCTAATAAGTAAATCTCGGTTTTTGATATTGCGTGATAGCTTTGGACTTAACCCGCTTCATCTCGTTTTTATTTAATTTGAGCGTGGCCGGTTATTTCGTTTACGCCTTCCTTTTTCCGGAAGCAACCGGCTACTGGCTGGCTCAAGGCGGGTTCTACGTCTTCATCGCCGAATTTCTCGGCATTTTCGTGCTACTCCTATTGGCCCAAGCCCTTGGAAAAAAAACCGGGTGGACGTACAGCGGGGATGCCAACCCGTGGCTATTCATTGGCGTCGTCATGGCCATGGCGTTTGTCTTTGCCTGGTCGTTGAACGCTCTTTGGGCGTTCGGATTCTTTCTCATCTCCACGGTGGTGAAAGCGTTTCAGATTCATCACTCGCCGGACGCCCAGTCGGAAGGACGTCAAGCCGTTTATTCGCTGTTGTTCCTGCTTTTGGGCACGTTCGGCGCACTTTTCTTGAGTCCCTTGGCGTATGCGTTTCCCCATTCCGTCGACGTGCTCTCGGCCGTGGCCCGGTCTGGAGGCGCCGAAGGATTAGCCGTCGACAACCCGGGCTTCAACGCCATTTGGGGTTTGATTTATTTCCTGGGAATGGCTTTCGTGAGCCTGAAGCCGGGCTGGCTATCGTTGGAACAAGCGAAATCGGCTTAATAGGCTTCTTGCAGGTGTAATGCTATGACTCGTTTCTTCAACACGCTGACGCGACGCAAGGACGAATTCGTCCCGCTTCAAAAAGGATTCGTGCGCATCTACTCGTGCGGACCAACCGTCTATAATTTTCCGCACATCGGCAACTACCGCGCGTATTGTTTTGCCGACTTCATGCGCCGCTACTTGGAATGGAACGGACTCAAGACGCTGCACGTCATGAACATCACCGACGTGGACGACAAGACCATCCGTGACTCGCAGAAGCAAGGCGTGTCGCTCAAGGAATTCTGCCACCGCTACGAAAAGGCCTTCCACGAAGACTTAGGCCAGCTCAACGTCCTGCCAGCGCACTACTATCCGCGCGCGACTGAACACGTCAACGACATGTTGACGATTATCCAAGAATTGATCGCTCACAACAAGGCGTACAAGAGTGAGGACGGTTCGGTCTACTTCAAGATCGACGCGTTTGCCGACTACGGCAAGCTCTCCGGACTCAAGAAGGAAAACCTGCAAGCCGGTGCCTCGGGTCGCGTCAAGAAAGACGAGTACACCAAGGAAAATGCCTCGGATTTCGTGTTATGGAAGGCGTATTCGCCTGAAGACGGCGACGTGTTCTGGGAAACGCGTGTTGGAAAGGGGAGGCCGGGCTGGCACATCGAGTGCAGCGCCATGAGCACGCGCTATCTGGGTTACAGTTTCGACATCCACACCGGCGGCGTCGACCTGATTTTTCCGCATCACGAGAACGAGATTGCCCAGTCGGAAGGCGCGTCCAAAAAGAAATTCGTCAACTATTGGCTGCACAACGAGCACTTGTTGGTCGACGGCAAGAAGATGAGCAAGTCGCTGGGCAACTTCTACACGTTGCGCGACGTGCTGGACAAGGGCTTCGACCCGCTGGCCATCCGCTACGCCCTCATCGCCACGCATTACCGCAGCCAGTTGAACTTCACGTTTGACGTGGTGCACGCCGCGCAAAAAACGCTGTCCGGATTACAAGACTTCCTGCTGCGTTTGGAACGCGATGCCATCGAAAAGGCGCCCAAAGATGCGGAAAAAATGCTGGCACAATTGGAAAAAACCAAGGCCGCGTTTACCTCCGCACTAGACGACGATTTGGACGTGGCGACGGCATTGGCCGCAGTATTCGAGTTGCAGCATGCCGTCAACAAGGCGTTGGATGCCCAATCCGTTTCCAAGGCGGGAGCCGGAAAAATTGCAGAGTTCTTTTGGAACGACTTCAATGCGGTTTTCGGCGTGCTCAAGAAACAAGCCGCGGCGGACGTGCCGGATGCGGTGTTGAACTTGGTCGAAGAGCGCGAAGCCGCACGAAAAAAGAAAGACTTCAAGAAATCGGATGCCTTGCGTCAGCAAATCAAAGCCCTGGGATGGGCCGTGGACGACACCGGAAAAGGTGCGCGGGTAAAAAAAGTTTGAAAGGGGCAAGCCGTGAACGTCAAAACGCTCGCTCTTTGGTTTGCCGCCGTCATTATTGTCGCGGTTCTTGTTGTCTGGCTTTACACTTTACTTCCGAAAGATGTTTGTCCCTGCTACGACGGAATTCATACGACGTGTCTTTGGGTTGCCAGTTGCGCCGGGTGAACTGTTTTATTCTTTCTTTCCTCGTGCAAAGCGCTTCGTGCCGCCGCCTTTGGCCCCTGCGGCTTTCAACAGCTCCTTGGCGTCTTGGAGGGAGGCATCCGTCGTGGCCGCGACGTAGAGGCCTTCTTGAGTCCAAAGGACGCAATCCATCTTTTGGCTGATGTGCGTGGCGACGGCTTCCAAGAGCTTCATGCTGGTGTAGGGTACTTCCTTGTTGATTTGTCCGGCTTTGCGAGCTTGAGCGTCTTCCACGAGTTTGTGGGCGAAGTTCTCGGCCAGTATTTCCTGCGCCTTTTCCGATTCCTTCTTGGCAGTCTTCCATTCGTCGAACAGTCGCTTGACCGCCGACGTCAGCTGGTCAGGCGATACCGACAACGCGGCGCAGGCCTCTTGCAGGAGTTGTTCCTGTTTTTGGACGTGTTCCAGCGCCTTACTTCCGGCTTTGTAGCGCACGCGGATGACGCTGTCTTGGATTTGTTCCACGCCGGTGATCTTAAGCAGGCCGATTTGGTTGGTGCGGGTGCGGTGGATGCCGCCGCAGGCTTCGGCGTCGTAGTCGTCAATAATGACGACACGGATGGTCTTGCCGATGGCGCCGCCGCCCTGGTAGAGCCGGAAGCCGTATTTTTGTTCCGCCGAGCCGCGGTCCATCCACACCACTTGGACGCCGCGGGCTTCCTGGATGATCTTGTTGGCCGCTTTTTCCAACTCCGCGATTACGGTGGCAGACGGTTTCTCGTAGTGCGTGATGTCGACGTGGGCCTCGTCCTCGTCCTTGTGGGAGCCGTGCTGCCACGCGTGGCCGCCTAAGACGTTCCTTGCTGTAGCGATCATGACGTGGGTGGCGGTGTGGTGCCGGGATATGCTTTCACGCCGCTCCCAGTCCAATTGCAGGAGGACTTTCTGGCCCACTTGGAACGCCGAGGAGTCGGCCACGAAATGGAGCACGATGCCGCCTTGCTTCTGGACGTCGGGCACCTCGATGCCTTCCATCATGCCGTGGTCGGCGCATTGACCGCCGCCTTCGGGATAAAAGACGGTCTGGTCCGTCACGACGACGCCGTGTTCGCGGTCGACGTGAAGGATGGTCGCGTGCGTCTGCTTGAGTTGCGCATCGTCGTAGTAAAGCAATTTTGTTGATGGCAAGTCGCGGGGCAGTTCGATTTTTTTCTTGGCCGCAGGCTCGGCCGAGTCTTCGGCCGACGTGCTTTTCCCCATGACGTGCCGCTCGGTCAACTTCTGGTAGAAGTCCGTGGGGATTTCCAAGGCCTGGTGGGATGCTTTTTCCAGTAGTTCAGGGGTGATGCCGTGGCTTTCGTAGAGCATCATGAGCTTCTGTGTGGTGATGGGTTTTTGTTCGGCAACGACTTGGCCTGCAAGCGTCGTGGCTTTCTGCATGGATTGCACGTATTTGCGTTTTTCAACGGCGACGACTTCGAACACGTCGGTCAGGTTTTCGTGAAGCTCCGGGAACAGCGGTTTGAGGTCTTCGGCGTGCAGTTGCATGATCTGCTCCAGTTCCACGTTAAACTTGTATTCGTTGAGGAACGACAAGGCCCGCCGCAGCAGTACGCGCAGGTTGTACCCGCCGGCCGCGTTGGACGGCAGGGCGCCGTCGGACAACGCGAAGAGCAGGGAGCGGGAGTGGTCGGCCACGGCGTACATGGCTTGCATGGGCGCGATGGTCTTTTCCAGTTGGGCCATGGATAGGCCGAGTTGTTCGGCGATTTTCTGTTTTTCCTGTTTGAGGTTGACCACGCTTTCGACGTCCAAACCGGACGAAATCTTGGCGTAGCGGTCCAACAGGTCTTGGTCGACGTGGAGGCCGGACTGGTGCTTCAAAAAGGCCAGGGGTTTGGCAAAGACGGCGTCGTACGCCGTGGGCGTGCCGTTATAGTACCAGAGCAGCCGCTCGAATCCCCAGCCGACGTCGATGACTTTCGTGTCGAGTTCCTCAAAACCGCCGGCCGCGTTGGCGCGGTACTGCATGAAGACGCTGTTGACCAGTTCCAGGCCGTGGGCGAAGCTTTCGACGGAGGGGCCGAAGGCCGAAAAATCCGGCATGTTCCACAAGTCTTCGCCGTAGATCAAGTCGGCTTTCGGCACGCCCAGCACGCCGGTCAGAAAGTCGTAGTTGTACTGCAGGCATTCGTCCTTCCAGTACCCCGTTTTGGGCGCGCCGAAGGCATGCTGGCCGGCCATCATGAAGCATGAAAAGTGCCGTCCGGTCACGCCGATGTTGGCAATGTCGGGAAAACGCAGGCACATCTGCGGCACCAACAGGGGGTTGGCCGGGTATTCGAAGACGACTTTGCCTTGTTCCAGGCGTTGAAAATCCACAATCGATGCGATGGTAAAGGGCAGGTCGTCGCGCCAGCGGGACACGACGGGATAGCGGGGCACGATGGCGTGCCCGTTTTTCTTCCAGAAGTCTTCGAATTTCTTCCAGAATCCGGCGTACGTCTCGGTCCGCGGCTTCTGCCTGAAAAAGGCGTAGGGCCGGTGGGCCGAGTCGCCGCAGTCCGGTTGCTCCGTCAATGACCAATACCCTTTGCCGCACAACGGGCAAACATGCCGAGAAAACCCTTCGTTGACGAAGAGGGGGACTTGGTAGTAGGTCTTGTACTCGGAGGCGAATTGCTGCTGGAGGCTCTTCTTGGACAGCATGGGAATCCAAAGCTGTTTTGCGCGGTCGAGGTTTTTAATGCGCGTGGCTCATATTGGAAAATCGTCGGGCCTCGTTCAGTTGGATGGCGTCAGCATGACCAGCGTCAGAACGCCGTTTTCGGCCTTTTGGATCGCGCTTTGGTAGCCATCTTTCGACACGAAGACCGAAATGGGTCCGTACGAGTTGTCCTCCACTTGGGCTTGTCCGCTGTCGTTGGTCTGGGCTTCCGTTACAGTCCCGGACGACGTGTAGAATCGCACGGTGGCGCCGTCCAAAAACTGTCCCTCCTTGTCAATTACTGTGACCGTGTATGTGTCGTGGGGCGTTCCGAACGAGTCGAGGCGTTCACCTGCGTAGACAAACAACTCGTATTCCAATCCGGAAACCCCGTATGGCTCGATTTGGCCTGTCGCCCCTCCGGGCGCGTCGCCGGGCGGCTTTTCGTATATAGAATAATACGAATCACGGCTTACGTCAAATCTGGTCTGGCCTTCTGCGTCTGTGACGACCGATTTGACCGGTGGTTTGTTTCCGTTGTTCCACATGCTGGACTGGTAGTACAGCGTGGCGCCAGTGATGGGTTCATTCGTGGTACCGTTAAGGTAGGTGAGGGTCACGTGGATGGGTTGCGTGCTCTGCCACGCCTTGTAACCGGCAAATGCCAACACCAGCACGGCCAAGAGGATGAGCATGGCGTTGAGGGCCTTGTTGGGTTTTTTGTTGGCTTTGCGGTATCCGATGTAATCGTCCTGCGCTTGCAGCAAGGCGTACGCGCCGAACACCAACGCGCCCAGTATGAAGAACACTTGGATAGCCAGCGACTGCGGGTCCGTGATGGTTGGTGCGCTGAAGGCGGTCCAAAGAACGCCGGCACCGATGGCGCCGACGCCCAAGACGGCTAACAACAACGCGCGGAAGAACAGTTTCATGCGTGCCGTGTAACGCATGCGACGTATTTATATCCGGTGTTGGGCCTTGCGACCGGCATCCGGGCTTTTTATCAATCCTTGTTTCCTGTTTGCCTGTGATGACCGAACCTGCATTGCGTCGCTTGTTGATTGTCGACAACATGGATTCGGACTCCATCGCACGCACGCGCATGCACCAATTGAAGCGGAGCCTGCATCAGGCGGCCCGTGAATTGGGTGTTCAACTCCGATTGGACGTCGTTGCCCGTGACCAATGGCGGCATCAATCTGCTGAGCACTATCAAGGTGTCATCCTGACGGGCGGCCAGGCGAATCCGACGCGTTCGGCCCTTCGCTCCGGGTGGTTGGCCCATGTGGCGGCACAAACTCGAGGGCATCTGGCCCATTCCGACGTGCCGCTCTTGGGCATTTGCATGGGCCATCAGTTGTTGGGCACTCACCAAGGACGTGCCGATTTATCGGCCCGTGCCATTCGTGAACGTGAGACCGTCCGGGAAATGCACGTCGAACGAACCGACCCGCTATTGCGTGGGTTGGGTCCATCGTTCCGGTTGGTGCTCAGCCATGGCTATGAATTGTCGAATGTTCCGCCTGGTTTCATCCTTCTTGCGCGGGGTGAATTTCCCGCCGCTGCCGTGCAAATCATGCGCCACGAGTCAAAACCCGTGTATGGCGTGCAGGCCCATCCTGAAATTCGCCGGTCGCGCGCCATTGGCCATTCCGGCATTGAACTGCTGAAGAATTTCATCCGCATGTGCGGTTCCCGGAGTTCATAGCCTTTTTATTCCGGCGTTCGGTAAGCCCCTGCATGGCGCTGTGTTTCAAGGCCGTCGTGTTCGACATCGAACAAGGCCAGAACGAAGTCGTCCTCAACGAGGCCCAGGCCGTTTCCATGGATTTGGGCCTCCACGACCGCGTCGAGTTGCAGTTCAAAAAGAAAAAAGCCGTCGCCCTCATCGATTACTCGCACAAAGCCGTCGCCACCGGCCACATCGGCGTATTCTGGGAAGTGGCGCAAGCCTTGGGCGTCAAGACCGGCGACTGCATCGAGTTCAAGTCGGCCCCGCGGCCCGCGTCGCTCGACGCGGTGCGCCGCAAGCTGGACGGCAAGGTCTTGGAGCGCAAGGAAGTCCAATCCATCATTGCCGACTTGATGGCGCAGCGGTTGTCGACGGCCGAACTGTCCGCGTTCATTGCCGGCGTGCATACGCGGGGCATGTCGGTGGACGAAACCATTGCCTTGACGGATGCCATCGTCGCATCGGGCGAGCGGCTCAAGTTTTCCAAGGACGGTCCGGTCATTTCCGAGCATAGCATCGGCGGCGTGGCGGCGGACCGCACGTCCATGATCTTCGTACCCATCATGGCGTCCTTGGGTTTCCGCGTGCCCAAGACGTGCAGCCGGGCCATTTCGTCGGCGGCCGGGACGGCCGACGTCATGGAGTTGTTCTGTCCGGTGGACTTGCCGGCGGACAAGATGAAGCGCGTGGTCGACAAAGTCGGTGGCTGCTTAGTCTGGGGCGGCGCCGTCAACATGGCGGCGGCGGATGACAAGCTCATCCAGATCCGCCACCCGCTCCACTTGGATCCCAAACCCTTGTTGTTGTCTTCCATACTGGCCAAGAAGAAGGCGGAAGGCGCGCAGTTCGTTCTGCTGGACATTCCCACCGGCGCCGGCGTCAAGATCGCTGACGTGGAAGAGGCGCGGTTGCTGGCGAAAGACTTCATTGCGTTGGGTCTGCACTTGGGCTTGACGGTGGACGTGAGCATCACCGACGGCTCCGAGCCGCTGATGCCCGTGATCGGCCCTGTGTTGGAAGCGCGCGCTGTGCTGGAGACGCTGCAAGGCCGCGGTCCGGCAAGCTTGGTGGAAAAAGCCTGTCGCTTGGCTGGCATCTCGCTTTCCATGGTGCGCAAAGTCAGCCACGAGGAAGGTTATCGCTTGGCCAAGCAACGCATGGACGGCGGGCACGCATTGAAAAAATTTTTGGAAATCGTCAAAGCCCAAGGTGGCAACCCCATGATCAAGACGGACGACTTGGTGCCGGGCGAATACCACTACACGTTGGAAGCCAAAGAGGGCGGCCGCATCCGCCACGTGGACAACCGCCGCATTTCGCGCGTGGTGCGGGCACTTGGGGCTCCTGAGGACCACAAGGCGGGTATGAAGCTGCACGCGCTCAAAGGCGACCATGTGGAAAAAGGCCAGCCGTTGTTGGACCTGTTTGCCACCAGCAAGGACAAATTGAATTTTGGGATTGAGCAGTTGAAGTCTTCACAACCCGTCGACATCGAGAAAATCGTGCTGGATGTGGTGTAGCTGCTTCCAAGATTGGAGCCTTTTTCTGAGCGGGTCATGTCGCTGATTGATTCTGGAATTTTCCAGCAAGAGGGCTTTGAATTTCGGCCTTTGGCGCATCGTGAATGGGTCACGCCGCGTGTGACTTCAGGAAACTTGGAGCGCGTCGTAGGCTTGCACATCGCCGCCGCTGAAACCCGGGCCCAAAAAACAGGGTTTCGGCTGATGGCCGGAATGCATTGGGTCGATGTCCACCCCGCCCTGCCGCGACGCTTTCTGTCACGTGAACCGGAATCGCAATTCGTCTTGAACGAAGCAGAACGTTTCCTGTGCACCAAAGCGGGCAAGAGGTTCCTTAAGGCCCATCGTCCGGCCATGCTGCTGTGGAGGGCCAAGGAAGGCATCAGTGCCTGCATCCGTCATTTACATCAGTTATCTTGGAAGCTTCCAGAGGTCTTTCATGGTTTCCAAATCGACACGGCTTCCAACAACTTTTTATTCCGCGGCTTCAACGAACGCGGCGAACCCGTGGTCAGCATCATCGACCAGAATCCACAATGGCACTTGTTGCAGCCGCAAGAGTCCCGTTGACTGCTTCATTCGATGAACTGCACGAGTGGCTTGCCTTTGAAATGTGAATCTCCTGTCAGTACGGGCTTTTCCTCGCTCGCGAACGCGTAGACTAACGCATCCGCATAATGCAGTTTTTGGGCCAATACGATGTCCCCAATCGTTTCGGCTTGCTTTGCTTCCAGCGGCAAGATGATGCTTTTGCGTGTGATGGTCTGAACGGCCTGATTCCTGATTTGCTTTGGAATTCCACGACGCGCCAGTACCATGCTGACTTCAGCCAAGACGCTGGCTGGGGTTTCCAGGATGTTTTTTTCAATCCAGTCGCGATAGCGGGATTCGGCGTCCAGGTAACCGATCCAGGCGTGCGTGTCAACGATAAAGCGCTTCGCGGTCAAGGTCATCTTCCTCACGCAATTTTTTCAACTCGGCCCGGAGGGCTTTTCCGTGACCCTTCAGTAGGCCGAATCCGCTGACTTCGGTCTCCTCTTTTTCGACGAATTTTTTCAATACTTCACTGACGCCTTTGGATAGGTTTCCGCCGAATTTTTGCCTTATCCTGGCCGCAATGTGCTCTTCCAACACTATGGTGTATCTCATCTTCGCCATCTCCTGCCTTCCTCATACTTCATATGTAAGAGCTTTTTTAAATCGTTTGGCAGTGGCTGGCCGGTGGCTCCGCTAAAGTATCAAAATGAAGTGACGGACTGGTCCGTTACGCTTGTTCAAATGCGACGGCGCAGCCGGACACGACGTCGCCCAATCCTACGGTGGTCTTCAGACCGGTGGCGACGGGAGCCGGCACGATGATGGCGACGTGGTCTTTTTCCTCGAAGATGCCCGCGGACATGAATTGCTTGCGGAGCAGTGAGGAAATAGGCTTGCGTTTGCGTTTCTGGAGGGAATCCCACACCGAGGATTCGAACACGCCCAACTGGTTGTATCCGGCTTCCGAAATCTTGAGGTCCACTGGTTGCGTCAAGGTCTTTTGGTCCAATTTGCCTTTGACCGATTTGAGCGTGGCCGCAACCGCCCCGAACAAGGCGCCGTTGCGGGCGACTTCCGCGTCTTGCGACGGGTCCAGGATCACGACGTTGTACCCCAGGCTGTGAATGTGGATGCGTTTGATCTTGAGTTTCTGCAGGAGGCATACGCCGCCGTAGTACAGCGATTCGGCCGATTCGTGCCGCTCGATATCGTCGGCTTGCTTCTTGTAGCCTAAGTTGTGCAGCACGCCGACCAGTTCGACCTCGTTGAGGCCCATGCTGTCCACATATTTGCTGACTTGCAACAAGACGTCTTTTTCCACGGATTCGTCTTCGAACGGCACGAACTCGTAATGCACGTAGATTTTCTTGTTGGCACTTTTCATCTTCTGCAGTTGCGTCGTGATGGTCTTGAGGTGGGCCTTGTAGGTCTTTTCGTGCAACGCGTGGTAGCCCGAGACGATCAGCAAGTCGAGGTTCTTGGCCAACGCGGCCAACAAGGGCTCCATTTCGGGCCGGAACGCCGGCATGTAGGCGGCGGGGTACGCCACGATGAGGCGGTTGTCGCGCGGCGTCTCGATGCGCTCGCCGGACAACTCCAACACTTGGCCTTTCTTGAATTCGAAAATCCAGCTGGCGTTGGTCGCGTCTTGAGGGCGTGCGGCCTTGAGGGGGTTGATGAACGAGAGTTTCTTTTTGACCGGCGTTGGGATCTTGACCAATCCTTCCAAGAGCTTGGCCTGGTCGACCGACAAAAACGCGGGGTAGAGCGACGCGTCGGCGCCCAACTGCTTCAGTTGCACGGCCATCAAGGCGGCTTGTCCCCCGAGGCGGCGCTCGTCGGGGTTGCCGAACGTGTCGTCCAGCCATTTGAGCAACGTCGGTGAGGCGACGATGCGGCTGGCTTTGCCGACGCGCATGCCGTGGATGAGTGCGGCCAAGAAATCGGCCGACGTGTCGAGGTGCTTGACGTCGCCTTGGCTTTTTTCCAGGACTTTGGCCTGGTGGGCCGCGTCCAACTTGGAAAACGCCGCTTGGACTTTGGCCGGTTCGACGTGCTTGATGTAATCCGTCACGGCGTTGAAGGCGCTTAACGCCCGGATTTTCTTGAGTTTTTTGGCATCCTTGACGACTTGCTGGATACGCAAGTTCCAGTCGCTTCGGGGTTGTATTTCACGCAGCATAAACGGTTCCCATCAGTAACGGCCCAGTCGCTTTTAAGCAGTTCGGAAGCGTTGAACAAAACGCTTCAGGTGACCAAGGCCGCTTTTTGCCGCACAGGCCTTTACGGCTTTAGCAGGCGTCGGACAGCGCGCACAAGGTGTCTTGCACCAGCACCGAATTGACGCGGTAACGGCAGTCCACTACGGCCATGGGCGTGAAGTAAGTTCCCCCGCCGAATGCCGTCGCTTCTTCGATGGCCGCGTCGACTTTGGCGCGTGCGCCGGGCAGGCAGGCGTCCAGCTGAATCCGATCCAGGCCCACGCTGGTCGCGCAGGAATCCAGCATGGTCTTGTTCTGGGGGATGTAATCCGCGTTGGAAATCACTAATTGGTTGTAGAAACACTTGGTGAATTCGTCGACTTTGCCTTGTTCCTGCGCGCATACGTGGTAGTCGTGCGCCTGATAGACCTCGTCGATGCCGTAGACGGGCGAGAGGGTGCGCGAGTGCGTGCGGACGAATCGGTATTGGATGTCGGCTTTTGCTTGGTAATCGCGGTGGAATTTGCTGACGATCGGTTCGTTCGCCGCGCAGGCCGGGCAATACGGGTCCGTGAACAACAAGACTTGCATGCGGCTGCCGTTCGAGCAGCTGGCTTTTCCAGTCAATTCCGCGGATTTCGGCAGCGTGACGTTGCCCGCCGGGGGGGTGTTGATGGGCGTGGTGGGACTCGGGGTGGCCTGTCCGCCGGATGCTTGCGTAGAAAACACGTAGACGATGCCGACCACCAAGATGAGCGCGGCGACGATGAGGCCGATGTGCAGCGGCGGCAAACCGCCTTGGCCTTTGGCTGCCGGATGGTTCTTGGCGTGTTTGGATTCGGATGCCATAAAAAATCGCCTTTTGATCCAGCCGCATGGCTGGCGTTTTGAGTTTGCGTCTGTTCTTTAGGCCCAAAACCGTTTTTATGGATTGCGATATGATTAAGGTATGCGGGAAGAGGAGGTAAAGGCTCTTAGGAAACTGGTAGGCATTGAGCAGAAATATCGTCCGAAGTCCTATCGTCTGGAAATCAAATCCCGTGGCAGCGGTGCCCGCCGTCGTAAGATCCTCTGTTTTCATGTTCCCTTTCGGCGTGCCGATGTCGAGAATCCCTACTTTGGTGAAATCAAGAAGGCCGATTGGGCCAACGTCCATCGACAAAAATATTTTCGCGAGTACGTCCGCAGCTCTGAACTTCACGATTATGTGACGCGCATTCAGCGACGCTTTGTCGAATCGGTTGTCTCCGCCCACTTATCCATCGAATTTCCAATGCCTTTGCATGATGTTTCTCCGTCCATCCGGAAGGAATTGGAACGGAGGGTTACCGAACAGCTCACCGTCGTTCAAGGGCCGCGAAAAACCGTTTTTGAATTTCCCCTGGACGCTCATCCTCCCGAGCTTTTGGAGCGCGTCGGCCAATTCATCCAAGCGCACCTGCATCCCAAGGACCGCGTCCGGATCAACTGAACGACTAGCCGTTGATTCTCTTCCATTCCTTCTGGAGGATCAGGGCGTCGTCTTCCATCGCCGGGCTTTCGCAAATCAGCGTGCCGCCACACTTGAACTCTTTGAGTACCGCAACAAGCATTTTGTAATCCGGCGGCCCTTCGGTGATGCGCAAGTGGTTGCGCTCGCCTTTCTCGGTGAAGTTGATGCCCTCCACGTGGCAATGCATTGTGCGTAAGCCTTCTTTTCCGACGCGTTTTTCCACCGTTTCGAGCACCTTGCGGAAATCGTCCGGCGTGTTGAGCGCGCCGTTGTCGCGGGCGTGGACGTGGCCCCAGTCGATAGCGGGTTGTACGCGGTCGTACCCCACTTCCTCGGCCAAGCCGTAGAGTTCTTCGACCGAGCCGAATTGGCTTTTCTTGCCCGTCACTTCCGGCGCCAACACGCTTTGGAATCCGTGGTCCTCAATGAATTGGGCCAAGGCTTTGTAATGCGTCTTCATCTGAGCATAAGCCGTCTTGCCGTCCGTCTTTAGGTAGAATCCCGAATGAAAGACGATTCGCCTGCCGCCCACGATGTGCAGCACTTCGGCGGTGCGCTGCAGTTCCGAATAGGTCTTCTTTAGCGTGGCATCGACCGGTGAGAGCAGGTTGAGATAATAAGATGCGTGGCAGGAAAGCGACACGTCCAATTTCTTGGCCAAGGCCCCGATTTGTGCGGCGGATTCGTCCTTCATGCGGCAGCCGTGGACGAATTCCAACTCCATCGCGTCCAGTCCCAAATCTGAAGTGGCCTGCACGCCCGCGAGGCTCGAACGTTCCTTGGAGCGAAGCGGCACGCCGGCAGGACCGATGCGGAACATGACGTTTTGCAGGCAAGGACTGTATTTGAACCTTTCTCGGCTTTTTCGTCAATTATTTAAGCGACGACCGTCCTGCAAGAACCCATGGAATTGACGTTCTTGGGCCATTCCGGCTTCTTTGCCAAGATGGGGCCCAAACGGTTCTTATTCGACCCGTGGTTCGGCTCCGACGGGAAGCGCCAGGTGCCCTCCGCCGTAACTGCCGCCCAATTCCGCAACGTGGATGCCATCTTCATCAGCCACGAGCATTTCGACCACTGCGACGGCAAAGCCGTGGCCGACATCGTAGGCCGCACGTTGGCGCACGTGATTGGGCCGGCCGAGGCGCTGGACGGCATCCCGGTGGCCGAGCGGCTCAAGATGCGCGTGAAAGTCGGCGAAAAATTCACGGTCAACGGTTACGAAGTCGCCGTGGTGGCGGCGCAGCATCCCAAGTCGGCGTACCCGGTGGGTTTCATCGTGAACTGCGGCGGCCAGAAGTTGTACCACGCCGGCGACACCTACGATTTTTATGGCTTGACCGGCATCGAAGCCGACGTTGGATTGCTGCCGATCGGCGGCACGTATACCATGGACATCTTCGCGGCCATCACGGCCCTCAAGCGCGTGCGTTTGAAACACGTCGTTCCCATGCATTACGGCACGTTTGCGCAAATCGACGTCGACGTGCAGGACTTTGCCAAGCGCGTCAAGGCCAGCGGTCGCACGCAAGTGCACGTCTTGCAACCCGGAGACTGCATCGAATTGTAGTTCCAGATGCCAAACCGTCTTCGCTCATTTCAATCGCCGGCAACGCCTTGCCCATAGGCTTTTTCAACCCGTTGCGCCATGAGTCTTGCATTACGTCCCAGTCGGGATGCTGTTTTCACTTGAGGTGTTTTGAAACATGGTTTTGAACATTCGCGGCGGACGCGTCATTTCCGTGGCAGCCAAGAAAATGACGGCCGACAAATTCGACAATTTGGCCGTTAACGTGGAAGTCCGCGACGTCAAATCCACGCCGGACCACTTGGCCATCCAGTACGAGTACACCATCGCGTACCAACCCAACTTTGCCGAAATGCTGATGGTCGGCGAAGCCTGGCTGGAAGGCACCAAGGAAGAACGCAAGAAAGTGGAAGACGACTGGAAGAAAAACAAGCAACTGCCCTTGGACGCCGCGGAAGAGCTCTTGAACGCCTTGGCGCACACTGGCACGGCCGTCGGAACCCTTCTGGGTTACTCCATTGGGGTACGCCCGCCCATCAACCAGCCCCGCATCACGCTGCCGCGCAACACGCCCCAAAAAGGCGCCCGCAGCACGAACCCCGCCGGTTGACGGTTTTCCCGCCGCGAGCCTCATTTTCCGTCGGCTTCTTCCGATTCATTGGTTCGGACCAAACATCGTCTGGATATGCGTCGCGCCTTGCTTGTCGTGAAGAAAATGCCGTTGCAACGTGGTAGCCTTGGCTAGGGCCAAAAAAGTGAAATCGAGCTGAAGCGGTAGCTGGACGACCGGAAAAAAGAAAATAAAGAAAGTCGAAAAAGAAAAATGAAAAAAAGAAAAAGCGTTTGCTGCTGTTAGCCGAACAACGAGGCCAAGCCGGCGGCGGCTTCTTCTTCCTTCTTCTCTTCGCTGACTTCTTCCTTCTTCTCTGCGGCGGCACCCGCGGCAGCACCGGCAGCCGGAGCGGCCGTGGCGACTACAGCAGCCTGTTTCAACGCGTCGTCGATGTTGACGCCGTCCAAGGCCACGCAGAGGGCTTTGATTTTCGTCGCGTCTTCCTGCACGCCTGCGGCCGACAACACCTTCGCCACGTTGGCTTCGTTGATGGGCTGTCCGGCTTTGTGCAGCAGCAAGGCCGCGTATACGTCTTTCATCGTCATCTCCTCCTAGGAAAATTATGCCGCCGGCGCACTGGGCGCGGCCGCTTCTGTGGATGCCGGGGCACTAGCCGCCTCTGCGGCCGGCGCCGGTGCTTTGGATTCCACCGTCCGTTGCAGCGCCAGCGCTTCGCGTTCGGCTTTCTGCAGGATGATGGGGGTGGAAACGTCGTTGTAGATTCCGGCGACCACCGTCAGGTTGACGGCTTCTTGGTGTGCCTGCAGCAGCCGTTGCAGCATGGCTTCCTCGTCGATGTTCAGCACGTCGCCTTCGTACAGCGTGCCGTGGTCGTACACGCGTTGCACGAGCAATCCGACTTCGAACGGCTCGACGCCGAGTTTCGCCAGGATCTTGGCCGCCGATTCGGACACGGCCTGGCCTTTCTTGGTGACGACGGCGTCCTTGGTGATCACGACTTTGGGTCCTTGGATCTTGGCCTGGATGCCGGCTTGCTTCAATTCCGTCAACACCGGTCCGGGCGCCAAGGACGTCTCGCCCGCGGGCACGACCAAGTCGGACGGCGCAATCGAGCCGGGTTTGGCGGCCGTCTTGGACTTGTTCTGTTTGAACAGTTTGTAGAGCTTGAACGCGTCCAGTTCGGAGAACAACAAGACGCAGCCGTCGCCCATGGCGTCCTCGATGGGTTTGAGTTCGGCCGCGCGTTTGCTCTGCTGGATGGCGCGGCGGATAAGGCTCAAGCGGGCGAATGCCACGCTGACGGAGCCTCGCGTTTTTTTCTTGATGCTGCCGTATTGCTTGGACGGCAGGCTCTTGATGGATGCGACGGCCACGACGGGGTAGGATTCCAACTGCTTCTGCAAGTCGGCGACGATCTTGATTTTTTTGTCCTTGTTCAACATGGTTATTGTGCACCCACTTTGACGGGCTTGCCCATCGTCGTCTTGACAAAAACGGACGCCACTTGGTGTTCCGGCACGACTTTCAACACGGCTTCCATGATGGTCTGCACGTTTTCCACCAGATCATCCGGCGTCATCTGCTCGTTGCCCACGATGCAGTGCACCACGGGCAACTGCTTGGTTTTGAGCGAAACGGAACGGCGGGTGCGGTCCACGGCGTCCTTGAGGTTCGCGCCGGGCGGCAGCGGCTTGGGCAACAAGCCTTTGGGTGCCAACGTGGCGCCCAACGTCTTGCCGACGGACGCCATGAGTTTCGGATCGGACAGGAAGCGGTATTGGCGCAGTTCCTTGCGCTTCTTGTTGTCTTTCGACAAGCCGTCAATCTCCGCGCCGGTGATGACGCGGTCCACTACGTCTTTGGCCTGGTACGCCAAGTCGCCGTCGGCGAAAATCGCGACTTTCTTGGCCTTCGGGGCGTGCGGCAGGACGATGTCCAAGTTGATGCGGTTCTCGGCTTTCTTCAAGTCGATGTCGCGAAAGGCGATGGCCACGTCGACGGATTGCTTGAACTTGCGCTCGCTCTTGGCGGAAAGCGCCTGCTCGACGGCCTTGCTGATGTCTTTCTTTTCAAACGTCATGCGTCAATGCCCCTCCTGGCCGGAACGTCCGGACAGTTCGTACGGGATAAGTTGTCTTTCGGCGGATTCGTCCCTAAGGTCGAAAACACCGGCGTTTATGGTGCCAAAAGGGGTTTTTAAAGATTTGGAAAAACGGTTCCGGCAAGCCGGAAGCTGATGGTGGAAAGAAGAGTGACAGCAGCAACCTGCGTTCCCTTCCAGAGGAAAGTACTGGACAAGTCGTACCGGGGCTTTGCTTCTGTGTTCGGGATGGGAACAGGCGTTTCCCCCGGCCTATGGCCGCTGTCATCCATTACAGTGCCGCAACTGGTTTTAAAGCATTTCGATGAGGGCAGCCGGGCATGACAAGAAGGAATTGTGGTAGCGGGATTTTCACCCGCTCGATGGAACGGCCAGAGAGAATAGCCAGTTTCCCGTTCGGGAAATGATGCACTATCCTGCGGACCGCTCAACCACGTAATCCCCTTCTTTCTGCTCAAATTTATGGCTTTGGTTGATTGATTTTCAACCCGTGTACATTTCTATCGTTTTGTCACCGGTTCCATGAGCGCCTTGAGTTGCTCGAATCGGATGCGAACGTTGGCCGTCCGGTTATCGCAAAATGCTTGCAAAGCTACTTTGTGGCACAATGAGGCTTTTCCGACTTGTGTGAATGAAATTTGGTCGGCGGCTATGTTCCGTCTTTCTAGGTTTTTGAATAGGTGGACGAGTATTTCCCGAATTCGCTGGTCGTGGCCTTCGTATTCGCGGTCCAGGACCAATTCGTCTCCTTCCCGGAAGGTTTTTCGCAATGCCAGGAAGACCAAATAGGCAAAACAACGGACTTGTACGGCCGTTTTGGACTTCTTTTTCAATGAATTTCTTTCTCGAAAATGGCGTTCGGTCGTCCGTTTGGTCTGTGCATCGACGTAAAGGCTCAATCGGAAGCTCTTTTCATCCGAAATGCCGATTGCCGTGGGGCCGGATTCCTCCCATTTGCCGCTTTGGTCAAGATAGAGGCGCATCAAGGCGGCGCTAGGCAAGGCGGTTTAAGAGGCTTGAGTAGAACATTAATCGCCTCGTGATGAGTCATCCCAACCCTGAAACTCATGATGAATAGTTCCAATGGATGAATCTGAAGGCGACTTTTGCGCTCCGTGCCGTGGCCCGGTTTTTTCCTGGGGTTTGGCGTGCGGTTTAGGGGCATTGCGGTGCCGTCACCTTTTTAAGCGCGGATTTCGTGTTTTAGTTTCCCATGGCCGACCCCCTGCCGTTGGTGACGTATCTAGCCGGCTTAGTCGGCGTGATCGCCGCCGTCATGTTCGTCTACGTCTACCAGACGGCCACGCAGCTGGAAGTGCAATTCGCCAAGATGCGCCAGCGTGCGGAAGGCTTGGTGCACGACATGGACGCGTTGCAATCCAACGTGTCGGCCCTGCGCCACAAAGCCAAGTCCAAGGCATCGTACCAGGAAGCCGAGCAATTGCTGTCGGCGGCCACGAACAAACTCATGTTGAAAGACAAGCAAGTCGCCCTCGGCGACATCAACACCAAGATTCGCGTGGAGCTGAAGTGACGTGGCGGAATTGGACGGCTTGACGTTGGGTTTGTTCGGCATCAGCGTGCTGGTCATCCTGTTGTTGTTGCAGAACACGGCGCGTTTCCAGAAGAACTTGTCGCGCGAGGCCCGCCAGCTGGAAGGCATGTTGCACTCGTTGGAAAATTCGGCGTTGCAGCTGAAGTCGGACGTGCAGGATTTGCAGCGCGTGCTGGAGACGAAGACGGACCACAACTATCTGGACAAGCGCATCGATGGCTTGGTGCATTTGATCAAATCGAAATGACGCGTGCGCGTCAAAGCCGTTCGGTTTTTAAAGCCGTCATGCCAAGAAATAGTTTCTCTTAAAGTCTTAGACTGAGGTTTGTCAATGGGTTACCGTCCCAGAAAATGGAAAAAATCTGGAAGAATGAGATGGAAGTGGGTCAAGAAACGCCGCCGCCGTCTCAAGCGCAAGCTCAAGCGCCGTGTGGGCGAGCTTTAAGCTCGTTTCGCATCTGGCTTTTCGTGTAAGCTTTTTGCACGTCTAGCCTACCGGTTTTTTTCTTTTTTCCTTTTTCTTTTCCTGCTTTTCCCGTTTTTTCTTTGTCAGCTGCCGCTCGCTTTTGGTCTTTCGCTATGCCGGCTTTGGTCAGCTCAGCCGTTGATCGTGTAGCCGGGTTGTTCAGCGCATTGCGGCGCCTCATACGTCACCGTGCTTTCAACCCATAAGTTGCCTTGTTTGCACGTGCAGGTGAATGCGTCGACGTATTTGATGTCCATGGTCACCGCATGGCCGATGACGCTGACCACGTTTCGGAATGAACCTCCGTGGGCATATCCGCAAAGATTACCTTGTCCGCTGGCGCACGGCCCGAATTTGTCCACGACGGTCACCCCGTTGACGATGATGCGTTCGCACCAATCGTCTACTCCGTACGAACCACCATTGACTTTCACATTGTGCGAACTGAATGGCAGCAGCCAGGACGCATAACCTGAGTTGAATTGGGCTTTCCCTTTCCAACACTGCATGCCACTGGACGGGCGGATGAAGTTGAAATGCAGGTTCGTGGAGCATTTCTTGTCGGGAATGAAGATGCCGGTGGGAGGCGGCGTTGCGCTGGGTGTCGCTGCCGGGGTTGCGGATGCGGTGGGGCTTGCCGAGACCGTTGGGGACGCGGAAGCGGATGGATTGGGGGTGGCCGACGCCGTGGGACTGGCGGATGGCGACGGATTAGTGGATGGATTCGGGGTTGCGGACGGGTTCGGCGTGGGTGAAGCTGTGCCGGTCGTGCAGCCGGCTGGCGGCGTGGCGCTTTGGACCAAGTCCAGCGTTTCCTGTGCGCTCAGGGCGCGGTTGTAGATTCGGACTTCGTCCAGGTCGCCTTTGTAGAAGTTGGTGGTGCCTTGGTTG
>Ga0080064_1002079_pt1 | contig 36067 bp, 34 predicted proteins | sample Subgrocontami54m_FD_69260 | JGI IMG/M metagenome (GOLD analysis project Ga0080064, IMG submission 69260) | Subsurface groundwater microbial communities from S. Glens Falls, New York, USA - GMW46 contaminated, 5.4 m (SPADES assembly) (version 2) ...
CGGCACGATGCGCTCGGTCTCTACCAGCACCTGTACAATCATTTCAGGCCGCACGCCGCGCTCGGACACCGCCCGCCCATCTCACGGATCTGTCAACAACCTGTCTGAATACGACACCTACACGCGATTGGGTACTTTCACACGAATCCGCGCGCCGCTCCGTGTAGGGGCGGGGCTCGCCCCGCCCGCCGGCAGCAGGCACGAACGTCCGTCGTGCCCCACGCACGGGCGCCCCGAGGGACGCCCCTACATGCGACCGCCGGCTAGCGCTCGGGATTCTCCGCATCGAGCGCCCACCGCAACGGATTCTCGTCGATGTACCGGCGGATCGCATTCACCTCCGCCTCGTTCCGTACGATGCGCTCGTAGTAGTTCCGCTGCCAGAGGCTTCCCTTTCGCTTGAGTAATGCATTCACCTCCCGCGCCGCCAACGACTTGAACGCGCCGACGATTGCTCCGAGGCTCTCGCGGCGCGGCTCGGGCGCATCAGCGATCCAAAGTAGGCCGTGGACGTGATTTGGCATGATGACGAAATGGTCGAGTTCCACCGCCGGGAAGCGCGATGGGAGTTCCCGCCAAACGCGCGACACCGCATCGCTCACCGGCGTCGGAAGGAACGTGTCGTCGACGATCGCTCCGAAAAGACAGGCTCGCTCTTGCGTGACGATAATGATGAAGTACGCGCCTGGCCCGGAGTAGTCGTACGCCGGTGCGCGAAGAGGGCGTCGGCGCGGATGTGGAAGTTCGTTTCATGGCCAAGGACACCGGGCGGGGCGAGCCCCGCCCCTACACGGAGATGATGCTCCCACCGGCACGATCACTGCTCGTTCAGCGGGCGCTCGCTCGCCAGGTACGCGCGCATCAGGCGCGAGGCGTCTTCCGAGCGCATGGTCTGCATGAAGGCATCCGACTCGAAGCGGAGCGCGTCTTCCAGCGGCATCTCGATGCCCTGGCGGATGCATTGCTTGATCAGCGCGACGCTGAGCGGTGGGCGGCTCGCCAGTTCGTCCGCCAGCGCCACCACCTCCGGCATGAGGCGGTCCGCATCGACTGCACGGTGGGCGAGGCCGAGGCGTGCGGCCTCGTCAGCATCGACGGCGTTGCCGAGCATGATCAGCTCCATCGCCTTCGCCGTGCCGAGCATCCGCGCCATGCGCTGCGTGCCGCCGGCGCCGGGCAGGATGCCGACGCGCACCTCCGGCAGCCCGAACACGCCGCCGCGCGCGATGATGCGGAAGTCGCACGCCAGCGCCAGCTCGCAGCCGCCGCCCATCGCCGTGCCGTTGACGGCGGCGATCACGGGCTGCGGCAGCGCGGCGAGCTTGAGCGAGAGGCGGTTGAGCGGATGGAGTTGGCGTCGCGGACGATCGGCGGTTGCGCCCGCTACGGCTGGCGGCGTGGTCGAACCGCGCACCGCGTCGGACAGCGTGCTCAGCTCACCGACATCGTAGTGCGTGATGAAGATACCGTCGGCGCCGCCGGTCAGCACCAGCACGCGCGTATCGGTGTCGCCGGGCAGCGTATCGACGAGCGCGAGCAGTTCTTCGACCATCGGCGCGTTGAGCAGGTTCTTCGGCGGATTCGTCATGGTGACGATGAGGACGGCGCCTTCGCGGCGGGTCTGGAGGTAGGTGTACGTCATGGCGGCGCCTCCGCGGATGGCGATCGTGAGTGGCGACAGTATGCGAGAGATGCACCGGATCGAGAAGGGCAGCGAGTGCGCGATCGCGCGCAGGGCGTCGCCCAGATCCGCCGGCAGATACACAATGATCGCGTAGGGGCGTCCCTCGGGGCGCCCGTCGTCGATCCGCGACGAACGTTCGCGCCCGCACGCGGGCGGGGCGAGCCCCGCCCCTACACGGAGCGTCGCGCAGATCCGTGGGCGATACGCAATCGCGTGTACGGGCGCCCCTCGGGGCGCCCGTCGTCGATCCGCGACCGGACGTTCGCGCCCGCCCGCGGGCGGGGCGAGCCCCGCCCCTACACGGAGCGTCGCGCAGATCCGTGGGCAGATACGCAATCGCGTGTAGGGGCGTCCCTCGGGGCGCCCGCCGTCGATCCACGACGAACGTTCGTGACTGCACGCGGGCGGGGCGAGCCCCGCCCCTACGCGATCATTGTTCACGCCACGACGCGTATCGGCGGGCGAAGAGAGGGCGGCTCGGGGGCCGCCTTCCACACCAATCACCAATGACCAATCACCAGCCGGCCAACTACGGGTTCTCGACGCACTCCCGCATCGACTGCGTGATGTGATCGCTGTGGCCGCGGTACGTCGCCGCTTCGAGCGTCAGGAGGTACTTGCGCAGCTGCGCTTCGCGGAGTGCCTTCAGCCCTTCCTTGCCATGCGCGACGGTGTCGCCCAGCGCAAGAATGAACGCTTCGCGCAGCGGCTTGTCACGCTTCAGGTCGGCGGCCATCATGATCTCGCCGCGCTCCAGCCACGTGCGCACGTTCCGGCGCTTCCGGTCGTCGCCCATCAGCAGGTAGAAGCGCAGGTGCTCGATGCCGAACGCGAGGTGGCGGCGCAGGTCGTTCGCCGTCAGGTCGAAGAGCTGGCGGTCGGCCTGCGAGCGGCCGATCTTGTCGCCCATCTCGCAGACGGCAAGCATGAACGAGCCGCGAATGATGTTCATGTAGATGATCATCTCCGTGAACTTGAACGAAGCCATCACCGTGCGGTTGAAGAATCCGGGCGTCTGCACGCCCAGGCCGCCACCGTTCGCAAGCGCGCGCTTGCGGAACGCCTCGGTGTGCCGCGCGTGGTCGAACGCCTGCGTCGACAGGTAGAGCTTCACTTCGTGGAAGCCGTACGAGATGTCCTTGAGGTTGCCGAGCAGCGTCCCGTTCGAGTTGTACGCCTGCTCCGAGAAGTTGGAGCAGATCTGGTCGATCGCCGCCTCGATGTGGTCCGCCAGCGGCTCGATCGAGCCCCAGGAGATCTGCGTCGACGGCTTCCACTGCTCCTTGATGCCGAGTTCGTACAGGTCGGCGGCGTTCTCGGCCCAGACTTCCGCTTTGTTGAAGATGGTGTACGGCGCGGGCAGGCCCATGTCCTTCGAGGGATACGACCCGCGCGGCGTGTCGTTCTCGTACGGCCAGACATCCGGCACCCACGCGTACGCGCCCGCGTCAGCCAGGCGCAACGTGAACCCCTCGGCCCCGATCACCGGCTTCGCCGGCCGCTCCGTCGGCGCCTTCGCCCAGCTCATGTCGAGCGCGGGCGGCGTGATGATGCCGGGGATCTGCGGCGGCGCCGCCGGCTCGTCAGTTTTCGTCTCTGCGTCTGCCATTTCGGTGTCCTGTCTGAGAGCGATGTTCGTCGCCCAATGCGGGCACGGCACGCCGTGCCCCTACGTCTGATTCGTTGTCCGCGCCGCGGGCCGAGCAAGGGCACGCCACCGCGTGCCCCTACAATTCGCGTTGTGAGGCCGGGTTCGGCTGGAGATCCAACCTCTCACCTCCAACCTCGCAGCGACTAGTTCTTCGCCGGGTCCAGCAGCATGGCCATGAACGGATTCATGCGCTCGCGGCGGTCGCCAAGGCCGACGACCTCCAGGCGGTGCATGTACTCGTTCACCTGGCGCTTGCGGATGGCCAGCAGCTTGCCGTAACCCTCGCGCAGCTGCGCCTCGCTGGTGCCGCCGCCGAGCAGGATCGCCAGTGCCTCGCCCGTTTCGCCGCCGCCGGTCAGTCCCGCCTGCGTCGAACCCGTGCCGAGGTTGCCCTCCATACGGTCGAGGTACGTGTGGATCTCGTCGCGGCGCTCCGGCTGCGTCTCCATCACGTGCTTCATGTGCATCACGCCGAACGCGACGTGGCGGCTCTCGTCCTGCGCCGCGAGGCGGAACATGCGCTTGTCCACTTCGCTCTGCGCGAACATCTCGCCCATGCGGAACATCGACTGCACGAACCCTTCACCGACCAGGTGCAGCGTCGACGCCATCTCGGTGAAGTCCTGCGCGACGAGCAGCCCGATCGCTCCCGGGCCGGCCTTCAGCAGGCCAATGCCGTTCGCGAGCGCGCGCTTGCGGAAGACGTCGAGGTGGCGCGCTTCGTCCATGATCTGGCTGGCGAGGAACATGCCCACTTCGAAGAACTCGCCGCTGATGTTCGGGGCGTACATGCCGGGCACGTCGCCGGCGATGAACTCCACCTGCGTGAGGAACGTGCAGAGCTGCGACATCGCCAGCTCCATCTCCTCCGGCAGGTCCGGCAGCTCCGCCCACGGGATGTCGGTGGCGCTGCTCCACTGGCGCTGCACCGCCTCTTCGTACAGCAGCATCGCCGAGTCCGACCACGAGGCCGACTTGTCGCCCCAGTGATTGGAGGTGCGCTGCTGGTCGATGCGCGGCGCGGCGCCACGCATGCGGCCGCTCTGGTTCGACGTGTGATCCGGGATATCGCCATACGACTTCGTGGCAATGTCCTCGAGCGTCAGCCCGCGCCGGCTGGGCGCGACGCGCAGTCCCCGTTCCGCCGCCGGCTTGTCCAGCCACGACAGATCGAGGTCCTCGCCTCCTGGCTCTTTGCGAAGCTGCTCCAGAATGCTGGACTCCATCGTGTGCCTCCTCGATTGGTGTTCTGATACAAGCATCGGCCGCCGGGCGCCCCGGCGAGTCCCCATAGCATACGGCCTCGCGCGGTATCTGATCCACTGCGCGTGGCCGGCAGCCGATCCGCCGGGCGCGGAGGGGACGTACCACAAGCGGCGGCGGGCGCCCCGAGGGACGCCCCTACATCGACGGCATCGCGGTAGTGCAGCGCGCGCGGCGCAGGGGCAGGGCTCGCCCTGCCCGGTGCGTAGCCAGGGCCCTCACCTTAATACTCCCCGGCGAGGTCGCGCTTGCCCTGCTCGCTGGCCAGGGCGGCGTGGTTGAGGATGTTGCGCGACATCGATGACTCTTCCAGCTTCGATCGCGCGGCGTAGACGTCCACGCGGACGGCGTGCGCCTCCTTCGATGCCGGCTCGGCCAGCACGGCAAACTCAACGATGTGGCAGGCGAGCCGAAGGTTGCCCTCGGCCTTCAACGCCGCCGCGCGCTCCAGCACCTTGTCGAGGCCGCCAGCCAGCGACACCCACTCGCGCGCCTGCTCCGCCCGTGGCGCCGGCAGCAGGTTGTCGGGCTCGCCGTCGTACCAGCCGCCGTAGAGCCGCCAGATGTTCCGCAAGATGAACTGCGGGTGGTCGTACACCGGACGCAGGTACGGCTTCGCGAGCAGGTGTTCCGGCATCTGCACTTCATGCAGCACGCGGTCCAGCGGCGCGCCGGCGTTCATCAGCGCCAGCACCTGCGCTTCGAGCGAGTCGAGCAGGTCGGCCGTATCGGTGAGCGCCGCGCGGATGCGGTCGGCGCCGAAGATCGGCAGGCCGTGGCCCGGGATCATCGTCTCGGCGCCCAGCGCCGTCATCTTGCGCAGCGCGGCGGCCCACTCGCCGGCGAAGCGCTGCACCTTCTGCGGGTTGCCGGCGTTCGATGCCGCCCAGATGAAGAGGTCGCCCGGCGCGAGGATCTTGCGCTCCGGGATCCATGTCCAGGTGGCGTCGTCCGTCTCGCCGCGTCCGTGGTTCAGCTCGAACGTCAGGTCGCCGCTGCGGAACGTCATGCGGTCGTGGTACGCGACGTCGGGATAGCGGTAGTGCTCCGGCCACTCGAATCGAGCGACGGGGAAGGCGAACTGCCGCACATTGATCGCCGCGTTCCATCCGCGCGTCTTCTTGTAGCGGTCGAAGTTCGGACCCAGCCCGGCGTGCCCGTAGACGAGCGGCCGCGCCCAGCGCTTCTCATCTGCCTCGCGCTCGAACGGCCCGACGCCGAAGATGTGGTCGACGTGGTGATGCGAAAACACGGCGGCCGCGAGTCGCCGCGGCGACCACTTGCGCACCGCTTCGTGCAGCGCATTGGTATCGGTGACAGCGCCGGTGTCGAGCATGACCAGCGCCTCGCCGGTGTCGATGGTGTTCGCGCTGGCGAAGCCCTTGTAGAAGAGTACGCCGGGCAGGATCTCATCGCCCTCCCGAAACTGCGCCGTGACGGGATGCGCCTCGCCGGACGTCAGATTGCCCGTCCACAGGCGCTCTGCGAGATCGCGAATATCAGGCATGGTGTTCCTCCGTTGTCTAAGCGTGGGGTGAGCGTAGATCAGACGCCCGGTACGGGCGAGCGGCTGGTGCGATGCTGCAGTCAACAGGAGGCGTCATGACTCTGCATCGAAGCGTTGTCTCTATCGTGGCGGCACTCGCCGTCCTCGGCGCGTGGTTCGCTCACCCCCACAGCGCGCAGGCGTGCAGCGCCGATGAGCAATGGGATCCCGTCGAGACCTCCGACGTGATCGTGGGCGGGCAGATTGAGAGTTACACCCTGCTGCCAGGCACCATCGGCCCGCCGGGCTTCATCCCGATTCAATTGAAGATGAGGATCGACCACGTCTGGAAGGGGAAGCTCGCCGCGGGAGTAGAGATCGTCGATCGCGCAAGCCTCGTACTGGAGCCCGCGATCGCGGGCAAGCAAGAGTCGCGGATCGCCTGGCACGGCTCGTCAGGCGCCTGCGGCGTCTTCAACGAAGACCCGTCCGGTCTGTACGCCGTATTCGGTCTGTTCATCGCGCCCGATGGCGCGCTGCAGACGACGGGTCCGCGCACGTTCTACCTGTCGCCGCGGCCGTACGATCCGGCGACGATAGCGCGGCTGAGCCAGCGCATCGCGTTGCCGGTGACGGGACATGGGGCAAGCGAGCGTCCGCTCGGCAGCGTCGGCGAAGCATTGCTGGTGGCAGGCACGACGCTACTCGCGGCGGGGGTCGCGTGGCGCATTCGATCGAGGTGTTGGCGAGCGGGCGGACAGGTCTGAAGACCTGTCCCTACGGGGTCGGCGCGCCCGCAGTAGGCGCCGCCTGTTCGAGCGGCAGCCAGTGCTCGGCCCAGGCGGCGATCGAGTCGACGACGCCGGCAAGCGCGCGGCCCTTGTCGGTGACGTGATATTCGATGCGGACCGGCGTATCGGGGAACACCGTCCGCTCCACGATGCCTTCCGCTTCGAGTTCCTTCAGCCGTTCCGAGAGCATGCGGTCGCTGAGGCCGGGGACGATCTCCGCGAGGTCGCTGAAGCGGGTAACGCCGCCGAGCATTGCGCGGATGATCGCGCCCGTCCAGCGGCGGCCGATCAGCTCCACGGCGTGGTGGTACCTCGGGCAGAAGCCTCCGGCGTGTGCGAGCTCGGTATCCATGGTCGCATTATTACGCAACGTAAGCCGCTTGACAAGCATAAGCTAACTGGCCTATAGTGACTTACTAACGGTAACGGCCTAGCGAACAGGAAGCTGGCCGTTGAACCTGAAGCAAGGAGCACCAGCCATGACCACCGCAGTAGCCACCACCACCTGGAACATCGATGCCAGCCACTCGATCGCCGAGTTTTCGGTCAAGCACATGATGGTCTCGACAGCGAAGGGCCGGTTCGCCGATTTCGAGGCGGAACTGCAGATCGACGAGGAGCGGCCCCTCCTATCGTCCGTGCGGGCGTCGATCCACGTCGCCAGCATCGATACGAAGGAGCCCACCCGTGACGAACACCTCCGCTCCGACGACTTCTTCAACGCCGAAAAGTTCCCCAAGATCCTCTTCGTCAGCACGCGCGTCGAGCGCGTCGATACCGACAACTATCGCGTGATCGGCGACCTGACGATCCGCGACGTGACGAAGGAAGTGGTGCTGGATACCGAGTTCGGAGGGCAGGTTGCCGATCCGTGGGGTAACCAGCGGGCCGGCTTCACGGCCACCACGCAGGTCAGCCGCAAGGAGTTCGGCCTGAACTGGAACGGCCTGCTCGAGACGGGCGGCGTTTTGGTGGGCGACAAGGTGAAGATCACGTTGCACATCGAAGCCATCCGCGCGGCGTAGCAGCCACACCGAGGCTGAAGCACAAGCACCCTCGTCGAGTCGTCGATGAGGGTGTCTTTGTGTTCGAGGAGATCCGGCAGTTGTAGGGGCGGTCGAAGAGTCGCCGAAGGAGACGGCTCGCCCCGCCCGCGTGCGGGCACAAGCGTCCGTCGTGGACCGACGACGGGCGCCCCTACATGCGATTGGATATCTCGCCCACGGATCTGCGTGACGCTTCGTGTACGGGCAGTCGAAGAGTCGTCGAAGGAGACGGCTCGCCCCGCCCGCGCCTGCGTGCATGCACAAGCGTCCGTCGTAAACCCGACGGGCGCCCCGAGGGACGCCCCTACGCGGGATTGCGCACCCGCCCGCGGATCTGGCGCGACGCGCCGACGCGCAATCGGGTACCTGCCCACGGATCTGCGCGACGCTTTATCTGCGCTGAGTCAAGCGGTCGCGCAGCCGTCGCACTGGCCGCGATAGCCAGTGATACTCGTGCTCGGCCCACGCCACTGCGTACCGCTCGTCCGTCTCGATCTCGGTGACCATCGTCCGCCAGTGACGTCCCCGTACGGCGTAAAGCGCGAGCCCCAGCAGCATGACGCCAGCGCCGATACCGATCTCGCGCAACGGCGCCTGCGTCGCGAGGTACAACCCCGCCAGCGCCGCAACGACCAATCCAAATCGAAGGCCCGGGATGCGCAGCGCCTGATCGCGATGTACGGCCACGAGCCGCAGCGCCGCGAGCGCGGTCAGCACGTAGCTGAGCCCCAGGAACAACACGGCGATGGTGATGAGGCCGCGCAGGTCGAACATCGTTGCCCCGACAAGCGCGAAACATGCCTGGAATGCCAGCCCAACGTGCGGAGTGCCAAAGCGTGGATGGATGCGTGCGAATGCGGACGGGAAGAGGCCATCGGCGGCAAGTGCGTAGCTCAAGCGTGACACACCAAGCGTGAACGCCTGGTAGACGCCCGCGATGGAGATCAGCGCGCCAATGCTCATCAAGATCGCCCCGACACGCCCGGGACCGCTCAATCCATCCAGTATCGCCGTCATCGCTGCTGCTAACGGGCTCGATGACGCAGCGGCATCCGTCCATGGCAGCGCCACAACGACGGCAAACGCCGTGAGAAGGTAGAAGATCGTCGCTATGGCCACGCCAAGAACGAGTCCCTGCGGAAGTGTCCTGCGCGGGTCGCGCACCTCCGCCGCGGGCAGCACAGCCAGCTCGAACCCCGCATAGGCCCAGAAGATCGGCACGATCGCCTTGCCAAATCCGCCCCAGCCGAGGGGAGCAAACGGTTGTAAGTGACCACCGGCCTGGTGCGGCCGGACGATCGTGAACGCGATCGCCAGGACGATCAGCAACAGAAGCGGCACGAGCTTCGCGACGGAAAGCAGGTCGTTGATTCGCGCGCCCTTCTTCACGCCAACGAGGTTGGCGACCGTAATCACCGCGACGAGGCCAACCTTGACCGGGATGTCAGTCGCCGCCGTGAGGTCCGGGAACACCCGATGGAGGTAGTTGACGAACGCGATCGGAAAGACGGGAAGCGCCACCCACTCGCCGACGTAGAGCGCCCAACCCGCCAGGAATCCGACGAGCGGGCCGAACGCCGACCGCGCGTAGGCATACGACCCGCCGACATCTGGATCGATGGCCGCGCACTGCACGAACGCAAGCGCAATGAACGCCGCGAGCACACCCGCGACGACCCACGCAACCAGCTGGGCCGGGCCCAGCGACGCCGCGCCCATCGCCGCGACGACGTAGACGTCCGCGCCCACGATTGCGCCGATTACGAGCAGCGTGAAGTCGGCGCGACCCATGTCCGGCCGGAATCCAGGCGCGCTGCTCGACACCTACGTGGCCGCTGGGGTCAGCGGCGGCGCGACGTGCGGCGCACGTCGATTGCCGAGCACGTCGCGCAGGTCGACATCGCCCGCCTCCGGCCGTACGACGATGTGCTTGCCCTCTTCGACGGCGATCGGCACGCCGTCGCGGAAGATGACGGCGTTCGTGTGCAGCGCGGCGACCCGCGCGCCCGGCGTGATGATGCCGGCGAGGTTCAGCGGGTCGGCAGCGCTGATGCGGACGATGTCGCCGCTGCGCTCTTCGCGCCGGACGCGGCGCAAGCCCTCGACGGCCTCCGGCAGCGCGTACTGTTCGCCGATGAAGCCTGCTACGAAACGGCCGCCGCGCGCGGTGCCGCGCGCCTCCATCCGGCGCAGCGCGCGCACCACGTCGCGCCACGGGACGGCGAAGTTCTCGCGCGCGACGAGGTCGCGGAAGACGACGCCGTAGCGGGCGAGCAGCTGCCCCGCAACGGATGCCGCCAGCTCGTCGGCGGGCGATGGTTCCGGCTGAAAGCGATGCACGATCGACCAGCGTCCCTGCGGCGATGTCGAGCGCGGAAGGCGCGCGCCGGACTGCCGGCTGTGGCGCCGCGCCGAGCGGGCCCGCGACGAGCCGGCGGGCGTCATGATCTGCCGCAACGACTGAAACCCATCGCCGGCGGCAAGGCCGCGCGCGACGAGATCCCAGAGCGCCTCCTCGAGCTGGGCCGGGAGCTGGCGGCTGGCGGCCGCCAGATCATCGAAGAACAGCGCGCCGTGCTGACGCAGCGCATCGAGCGTGGCCGCCGCGGCGCCCGTTGCCGGGTCCTCCGGCTGCTGCACGCCGCGCACCGCCTCGAGCAAGCGGCCGAGATCGCGCCGCAGCGCCAGCGTGATCGGCGTCGCCCGCTGCGGCGACGAGCCGCGCCCGGTCGTCGCGGTCGTCTTCTTGAGTGAAAGCCGCGCCCACGCGACATCGCCCGCGAGGCACAGCTCGTCGAGCCACTGCGGGTTGTAGTTGACCACGCGCAGCGGCAGCACGTCGCGCTCCCACGCGACGGCGGCGATCTCGAATCCCTGCAGCTGCGCGATCGCTTCGAGCACGCCGCGCTTACCCTCCAGCCGCCGCGGGCCGGCGACGTGTTGCCGCGCGAGGAGGTAACGCATGAAGTCCTGCGCCGTCACCGGCTCGATCTCGCTGCGGAGGCGATCGAGCGTCAGGCGATGGATGCGCGCCAGCAGCCGCCGGTCGCACCACTCTTCCATGTTGGTGTCCGCCGCAGGCTCGCCGTGCCGAGGCGTGAACGACCCGCGCAGCACGATGCCCTCGCCTTCGAGCCGCGCCAGCGCAGACGTCACCTCGCCCGCGCCCAGACCGAGCATCGCCGCGATGCCGGCCGCGGTCGCCGGGCCGAGATACTCCATGTGCCCGCGCACGGCGGCAAGCACGGCGTCTTCGCGCGCCGGCGCTGCGGCCTCCATGTGGGCGGGCAGCTGGACGGGCGGCTCGACCCGCGCTCCGGGATAGAGCTGCTCAACTGCCCGCAGATGTTCCGCCGCGAACCACATGTCGCCCGCGGGCGCACGGATGATCGACGCGCGGTTGGCGGCGATGAGGGTTTGGAGCCAGACGGGCCCCTCTCCCGGTCGCCTCTCGGCGACCAGCCTCTCCCCGAGGGGGAGAGGGTTCTTCGGACCGAATGTTGTGCTGGCTCCGCCGGTCGCTTCGGCGCCATGATTCGTGCTGGTCCCCTCTCCACTGCGTGGAGAGGGGTGGCCGGTCGCAGAGTCGCCGTGGAGACAGGCCGGCCCGCTCGCCGTGGCGAGGGTGAGGTGCTCGTCCATGCCCGCAACACCGCCGTCGTCGCACGTTCTTCCATCCTCTTTCTTCCATCCTCCATCTTCGCCTCGCAGAGGCGCGGGCAACACAACCACACTCAGCAGCAGATCGTGCAGCTCATCGGCGTCGCGCGGGTCGGGACGCGCTTCGTCTCGCACGCGGTCGATCGCGGCGGCGTCGAGCTGGCCGAGATCGCGCTGGCTTTCGGGCAGCGTGCGACGCAGCGTGACGGCGCGCGTGCGGCGCTCCTCCAGCGGCGCATCGTCGAGGAACGCGTACGGCTTCGCGTTCAAGATCTCGTGCGCGAACGGCGACGGCTCGGTCGTGTCGCGCGCGTGCATGCGGATCTCGCCGCGTTCGATCCGCTCGAACACCGCTTCGAGGCGGTCGACGTCCATCGCCTCGTGCAGACAGTCGCGCACCGTCTGGCGCGTCAGCGGATGGTCGGGGATTTGCAGCGGGCCAGTCAGATTCTCCTGGCAACCGACCTGCTCCGGGAAGACAGCGGCGAGCAGATCGTCGGACCGCATGCGCTGAATAGCGGGCGGCACCTGCTTGCCGGCATTGCTGCGCAACACCTGTAAGGCGCGCGTCGCATTCCAGCGCCAGCGCGCCCCCCACATCGGCGCGTAGAGGATCGCCTGCTCCAACGACGTGCGGACGTTGTTGGAGCGGACAAACGAGAACGCGTCCTCGAGCGGGAAGCTGTGCGGCGGGCCCATCGACAGCACCACCGCGTCATCGGTGGCCGCCGCCTGCAGCTCGAAATCGAAGTTCACGCAGAAACGCTTGCGCAGCGCCAGACCGAAGCCGCGGTTGACGCGCCCTCCGAACGGCGCATGCACCACGAGCTGCATGCCACCCGCGTCGTCAAAGAAGCGCTCGAACACGATGTCCGTATCCGACGGCACGATGCCGAGCGCGGCCTGCTCCGCCGCAACATAGTCCACAATCTGCTGCGCACCGAGGGCATCAAGCGCGCACTCACGCTGGAGCCAGGCTACGGGGCCCTCACCCGGTCTCGCAACCGGGTGCTCACCGACGGCAGCGCGCCACCCGCGCACCTCACCCCCCAACCCCCTCTCCACGTCGTGGAGAGGGGGAGCTGGATCGAACGTTGTGCTGGCTTCGCCGGTCTCCACGGCGACTCTGAGGCCCACCAGCCGCTCCGCAATGTCGCGCCGCAGCCGGCTCACTTCTTCCGACAGCTCCCACGTGCGGCCGGGCGCTTCGCCCAGCCAGAACGGGACGCTCGGCGGACGGCCCTGCGCATCCTCGACGCGCAGCACGCCGCGCGCCGACTCGACGCGGCGAATCTTCCACGAGTGCGAGCCGAGCAGGAAGACGTCGCCCGCCATGCTTTCGATCGCCCAGTCCTCGTTGACCGTGCCGATGAACGTCTCGTCCGGATCAAGGATCACCCGGAAGTCCGCGACCTCGGGGATGGCGCCGCCGCAGGTGATCGCGGTGATGCGCGCCGCGCGGCGGCCGCGGAGCGTGCGGTTGATGCGGTCCCGATGCAGCAGCGCGCGTCCGCGCCCTACGCGCGGCGCGGCGCCTTCGGCGAGCATCTCGATCACGTCGTCGTAGTCTTCGCGCGTCAGCGACGCAAACGGCGTCGCGCCGCGCACCAGGTCGTACAGCGCGTCCTCATCCCACTCGCGGCATGCGCACTCCGCGACGATCTGCTGTGCGAGGATGTCGAGCGGCGCCACCGGCGGCTCGACGCGGTCGAGACGTCCGGTGCGTACCGCGCGGATCAGCGCGGCGCACTCCAACAACTCGTCGCGCGTCGTCGCAAACAGGCGCCCGCGCGATGTGCGCCCCAGCGCGTGGCCGGACCGGCCGATGCGCTGCAAGAACGTCGTGATCGCGCGCGGTGACCCGATCTGGCACACGAGGTCGACGGTGCCGACATCGATCCCCAGCTCGAGCGACGCCGTCGCGACGATCGCGCGCATCTCGCCCGCCTTCAGCCGCTGTTCGAGCTTCAGCCGGCGGTCTTTGGAAAGACTGCCGTGGTGCGCGGCGACGTGCTCTTCGCCAAGGCGCTCGCCCAGGTTATGCGCGACCCGCTCCGCCATCCGCCGCGTGTTGACGAAGACGAGCGTCGTGCGGTGCTCGTTGATCAGCGCCGCGATGCGGTCGTAGATGTCGCCCCACTGCTCGTTGGCCGCGACGGCCTGCAGGTCCGCGGGCGGCACTTCGATCGCGAGATCCAGATCGCGCTGGTGCCCCACATCCACGATGGTGCACCTAACCCCCGGGCCCTTCCCGATGCGGGAAGGGGAGCTCAAGTCGACGACGACTTCATCGCGAATGCCCGCGGCTTCTGTGCCCACGAGATACGCGGCCGCGTCTTCGATCGGGTGCACCGTCGCCGAGAGGCCGATGCGAAGCGGGCGCTGCTCGCACAGCGCGTCGAGGCGGGCGAGCGTCAGCATCAAGTGGCTGCCGCGCTTGTCGCGCATCAACGCGTGCAGCTCGTCGACGATCACGGTGCGCACGTTGCGCAGCAGCGCGCGGCTGCGCTCCGACGTGAGCATCAGGTACAGCGATTCCGGCGTCGTGATCAGGATGTGCGGCGCGTGACGAAGGATCGCCGCCCGGGCCGCCTGCGTCGTGTCGCCGGTGCGCAGCGCGGCGCGGATCTCCGGCGGCGCGATGCCCATCTCGCGCGCGACGTCACGGATGCCTTCGAGCGGCGCGTCGAGGTTGCGCTGGATGTCGCTGCTCAACGCCTTCAGCGGCGAGATGTAGACGACATCGATACCGTCGGGCAGCCCGCCGTCCAGCCCGCGCTTCATCAGCGAGTCGATGCTCGAAAGGAACGCCGCCAGCGTCTTGCCCGAGCCGGTCGGCGCGGCCACCAGCGCATCGCGCCCGGCGGCGATCGCGTCCCAGCCGGCGAGCTGCGCGCGCGTCGGCGCCTCGAAGCTGCGCTGGAACCAGCCGCGCACGGCGGGGTGGAAGGAGTCAAATGCGGACATGGTCGGGTCTTTCGGTCGATCAGCCTGTCAGTCGCTCCGGCGCAATTCGGCCATCGCGTCCTTCAGATTCCGTAGCAGCCCGCGCGGTGCTCGGGCTGGCGTCGAACCCACATTCGCACCCGCCGCTCAGCCGCTACTACCTCGAAGTGTAGCGAACAGGCAGGCGGGTGATTGCGGCCGAAACGCCGATACTGACGCCTGCTGGCAGGAGCGATCGGCGCGGGCGTGGAGCTGCTCGCGGCGGCCCTGCATCCGCGCACCGCTGAACCATGACATCAAGGGGAGTAGAATGCGGGCTATGACGTTCCGCACCCTAGGCTTGGCATTCCTGGCTGCGTTCTTGCTGCTCTCGCAGGGCGCGCTGAGCACGCCCGGATCGGCCGCAGCGCTGACGTTCTACGTCGATGCGTCCGGCGGCGCCGATGGCAACGACGGTCTGACGCCCGCCACGGCGTGGCAATCTCTCGCGAAAGTCAACTCCTCCACCCTTGCACCCGGCACGAACGTCCTGTTCAAGCGAGGCGAGACATGGCGTGGGCAGCTCATGCCGGCCAGCGGCGCCGTGGGCGCGCCCGTAACGTACGGGGCGTACGGTTCCGGAAACAAGCCGCTGCTGCTGGGGTCTGTCAGCGCCGGCCAGCCCGGGGACTGGGTCGCTGAAGGCGCGAACATCTGGCGATCGCAACAGGTCTTTGCTGTGGACGTCGGTAACATCATCTTCGATGGCGCCGCGGCATTCGGCATCAAGAAGTGGAGTGCGCCAACGCTCACGAGCCAGGGGGACTACTGGTACGATCGGGCCACGGGGTATGTGCGTATGTATTCGACCGCGAACCCCGCATCGCTGCACGCGAACATCGAGCTCGCCTTGCGCAAGCACATCATCGATCAGACCAACGCAAGTTACGTGACGTATGACGGGCTGGCCCTGAAGTACGGCGCGGCGCACGGCATCGGCGGCGGCGGCACGCACGACATCACGGTCAGGAACTGCGAGATCTCGTACATCGGCGGGGGCGACCTCAACCAGGACGGGAGCAACATCCGGTTTGGCAACGGGATCGAGTTCTGGGGAAACGCCCACGACAACCTGGTCGAACGCTGCAAGATCTGGGAGATCTACGACACGGCCCTGACGAACCAGAACCACACCCAGACGGCGCTCCAGTACAACATTACGTATAGAAACAACCTGATCTGGAACGCGGCCTACGCTTCGTTCGAGTACTGGAGCCGGCCCGCCGCATCGCAGACCAACAACATCCGCTTCGAGAACAATACCGCCGCATACGCCGGGCGCGGCTGGGGCACACAGCGGCCCGACCCGGTCGGAGCGCACGTGCTCCTTGGCGGCAACTACGCCGCTACCCAGTCCATCCTCATCCGCGACAACGTGTTTTATGAGGCAACCGGCGCCGGTTTGCTCACGACGACTGCCTCTTCTCAGTGGATCACGAGCCTGACCGAGGACTACAACTGCTGGTATCAGTCCAGTGCCCCCGTGGCTGTGCTGTACGAACTGAACTTGAGCTACACGATGGCGCAGTTCGCGGCGTACCAGAGCTTCACGGGCAAAGGCGCTCACTCGATAGTAGCCGACCCCAAGCTTGCAAATGCCAGCGGAGCCGACCTTCGCCTGCTCGTCGGTTCCCCCTGCATCGACGCGGGAATCGACGTTGGCTCAGGGCCCGACTTCGATGGCGTCGCCAGGCCGCAGGGCAGTCAGGTTGATATCGGCGCGTTTGAATATCGACCCGCGCCGGTCGGCGGTATCGCCGTGGCGCCGGACAGGGCCGCGTTGCCCGCGCGGACGCCGGAGCCGGCTGGCGGCCGGCATACGACGAGCGTTGGCCTGGCCGCCGCCCTCGCTGGTTCGATCGCCATCGCGGCGGGCGGCTGGTACATGCGAAGACGGAGGATGTGAGCTAGCCCGCGGCGGCCCTGACGCTGCCCGCATGCCATACTCAGGCTGCATGATATCTGCCACCGGCACATTCGAGACGACAGCCGGGCTTCGCCTGTTCGAGCGGTCGTGGCTGCCCGACGGCGACCCGAAGGGCGTGCTGTGCATCGTCCACGGCTACGCCGAGCACAGCGGCCGCTACGACTACGTAGGCGGCTGGCTGGCGCGGCGCGGGTACGCCGTCTACGCGCTCGATCTGCGCGGCCACGGGCGCAGCGAGGGCGACCGCGTCTTCGTGCGATCCTTCAACGAATATCTCGACGACGTCGACGCATTTCTCGCGCTCGTGCGCGCGCGGCACACCGGCACGGCGCCGTGGCTGCTCGGTCACAGCATGGGCGGCTCGATCGTTGCCCTCTCGGCGGTGACGCGACGGCCCGACGTGCGCGGGCTGTTGTTCAGCGGCGCGGCGCTCGCCGCGGCGTCGGGCACGCCTCGCCTCGTGACGCGGATCATGCTGCTGCTCGGACGATTCGCGCCGCGGTTGCGGCTGCGCAAGCTCGCCGCGGCGACGGTATCGCGCGACCCGGAAGTGGTCGCCTGGTACGACACCGACCCGCTGAACTTCCGCGGCAAGATGCCGGCCGGGCTGATCGCTTCGATGATCCGCGCCGGGCGCGTGATCGACGAGCGCATGGAGACGATCGACAGGCCGCTGCTGATCATGCACGGCGCCGAGGACGCGCTCGCGAACCCCGCGGGCAGCGAAGCGCTGTACCGGCGCGTCGCTTCGGCCGACAAGACGCTGAAGCTGTACCCCGGCCTCTATCACGAGATCCTGAACGAGCCGGAGAAGGACCATGTGCTCGCCGATATCGCCGGCTGGCTCGATGCGCGCGCGGACGCATCGCTGGACGCCGAGAGCAGCGCTGCGGGGTAACGATCCGCCACGCTGCTTCGTCATCGCCCCCGCCGGCGGCACGCAGCACAACCGCTGATGTAGGGGTAGGGCTTGCCCTACCCGAACGGGCGTCATCTACCGTCGCGCACCGTTCCTCACGCCACTATCGATGCGGGCACACGGGATCGGCCGAGCGCGGCGCGCTCTGTGCACACGCGGGCGGGGCGAGCCCCGCCCCTACACGGTGTCTCACGCCCGCGACACCAGCTCGAACGGAACTCGACGCTGCATCGCGTGTGTAGCATGGCGTCGCTACGGCCGCGCCTCGTAGAAGGCGTTGATCGGGTGCGGCAGGTCGATGCGGCGGAAGCGGGTGAACCCCGCCGCCTCCACGAGCTGACGCATCGCCGGCTCCGGCAACCCGAGCGTCCCGAGCCCGGCGCCGCCCGGCTCGGACAGCGACGACGACATGCACGACAGCACCGACATCGCGTAGAGCATCGGCGTCTGGGCGCTCGTCAGCTGCTCCTCGAACGTCGGCGCGCTGTTGATGTCGGCGATGAACCACACGCCGTCCGGCTTGATCGCCGCGCGGATCGCGCTCGCGGCCGCGTCAGGGTGCGTCATGTCGTGCAGGCAGTCGAACGTCGTGATCAAGTCGACCGACGCGTCGCCCGGAAGCGGGTTCGTCGCGGCATTGTGAAACGTGACGTTGGTGACGCCCGCCGCGGCCCGATGCTCGGCCGCCCGCGCCAGCGCGTGCGCCGAGATGTCATAGCCATGAAACTGCGACGCCGGGAACGCACGCGCCATCTCCAGGATCGCGAGGCCGGCGCCGCAGCCGATGTCGGCGACCTTCCCGCCATCGCTGAGCCGCCGCACGATGCCATCGACCCGGGGCAGCGCGACGGGCACCAGCACCTGGCGGTACCAGTTGCGAAACAGCAGCTCGGTAAACGACGCGCCCTCGGGCCCGCGGTCGTCCCAGTTGAAGCCGATGCCCGTGCGGAACGCTTCCGGCAGATCTTCGACGGCGCGCATGCGGAACGGCAGCGCCCCGAAGTTGCCGCCGAGGTACATCATGCTGTCCTCGTCGGCGAGCAGCGTCGCAACTTCGGGCGACATCTCGAACCGGCCGTCGCCGTACTCGAGGATGCCCGCGGCGGCCTGTCCGCGCAGCCACTCGCGCAGCCAGCGTTCGTGCAGACCGGTAGCCTGGGCGAGGTCGCTGCTCGTGACGGAACCGGCGCCGGCGAGGTGGCGATACAGCCCGAGTCGCAGACCCAGCGCGATCATCGCCGCGACATGCGCGGCCGTCATCATGCCGGCAAGCAGTCCGACTTTCTGGTTCATGCGCTGGGGATCGATCGGCTGTGGATGGCTGGAGGTCATGGTGCGGCATCGCCTCTGGTTCTCGCCCGCTCGTGCCGCGCATGATAGCCTCACGTCGGCCCGGAGGGACACACGATGGACTGGCGCGAGCGATACGCCGACAAGCTGATGACGCCCGACGAAGCCGTGCGCGTGGTACGCGACGGCGACCGCGTCGTCATCGGCATGCACTACCAGACGCCGGTGCAGCTTTGCCGGGCACTGGCGGCGCGCGCGAGCGAGCTACACGATGTCGAGATCGAGAACTCGATCGCGACCTTCGCGTCGTGGTGGCAGGACGACGCGCCGAACAACTTCAACGTCCGCTCGTTCTTCCTGCAGGCGACGGACCGTCCCGCCATGCGCAAGGGGCTGCTCGACTACGTGATCGCGCCACCCACGCGCAGCGATGAAAGCTACTGGCTCGACCGCAAGCCCGACGTCTTCCTGACGAGCGTCTCGCCGCCGGACGGCGACGGCTGGTGCAGCTTCGGCATGAGCGTCTGGGGCGGGCCCGAGGTCGCGGCCGCGGCAACGCACGTCGTGGCGGAAGTGAACGAGCGGTTCATCCGCACCGGCGGCAACAACCGCATCCACGTCTCGGCGATCGAGCGGCTCGTCGAGCCCGCGCACGGCTGGAAGTTCCTGGCGCGCCCACCGCGCACGGCCGAGGAAGATGAGTACGCCGCGGTCATCTGCTCGCTCGTCGCCAGCGAGATCGTGCAGGACGGCGACACCTTCCAGCTCGGCACGGGCACCGTGTCCGCCGCCATGGCGTCGTTCCTGTCGGAGAAGCGCGACCTCGGCGTACACACGGAGCTGATCTTCGGCGGCATCCCCGCGCTCGTCGAGCAGGGCGTGATCACCGGCGCGCGCAAGACGCTGCATCCCGGCAAGGTCGTCGGCGCCTCGTTCGGACCGCTGTCGGCGGAAGAGTTCGCGCAGGTCGACGGCGACATGCGCTACGAGCTGTACACGATGAGCCACACCAACGACATCCAGGTGATCGCCGCACATGACAACATGTGCGCGATCAACAACGCACTGCTCGTCGACCTGACGGGCCAGATCAACGGCGAGACGATCGGCCCCGAGATCTACAGCGGCACCGGCGGCGCCTTCGCGTTCGCGGTGGGCGCGCTGCACGCGAAGAACGGCCGCAGCGTCACCGTGCTGCCATCGACGTCCGTCGTCAACGGCGAGCGCAGGTCGCGCATCGTGGCGATGTTCCCGCAGGGCAGCGCCGTCACCGTGACGCGCGGCTACGCCGATATCTTCGTCACCGAATACGGCATCGCCCGCCTCAAGGGCGCGACGCTGCGCCGCCGCATCGAAGAGCTGATCGGCATCGCCCACCCCGACTTCCGCGCCGAACTGCGCGCCGACGCGCGGCGCGCCTACGGCGTGTGAGGGCGTGGTAGTGGAGGGCGTGGCAGTGGGAAGTCGCTCGCCGAGCGGCGCAAGCTACTCGATTTTGCAGTTTTTCGCGACGCTGCGCCCGAAGTTCTGCGCAATCACCACGAGGTCTAGGATGGAGATCACGCCGTCACCATCCATGTCGCCCTCCCAGCGCGGATCCTGCGGGCTCGCGTTGATGGTGTTGATGAACCAGCCCGAAACCTTGTTCAAGTCGAGGATCGACACGGTTCCGTCGAGATCGACGTCCGACTGCGCGAGCTTCGTCGTCTTCAGCGGGCCGACCGTATCGAGCGTTACGGAGCAGCCGTAGCCGTCGGCTGGTGGGATCGCCACGCGCGCCGGAACGCTCTCATCGGCCGGTGGCCCCGGCGAGCCGCAGTTGCTCCCGAAGTCTTTGCAGGTATTGGTCTCGCTCGTGCCGAAGGTGATGATGCTCGAGCAACTCGTGAGCCCGCAACCCGCGATCGTGATCTCGTCCGCTGCGCTGTAGCCGTCGCCGTTTGCGTCCGTCTTGTGGTCGCGCACCAGCGGCGTCGGGGTGCTGGTTGGCGTAGAGGTGTTCGTGGGCGTCGGCGTGATCGTGGGCGTGTACGTCGGTGTGCTCGTGAATACGGGCGTGTTCGTGGGCGTCACCGTCGGAATCTTGGTGGGCGTCCGTGTTGGCGTGGGTGTCGCCGGCGGCGGCAATGGGTCGTCGCAATTCTGGCCGAACTTCGCGTCGTTCAAGTCGTGAAGCTGCACTGCATTGGGATTGTACGGAGGCAGCCAGTAGATGCTACCGTTTTGGAACTTTTGCCTTGCGATCCCGAAGCCGTCGACGTACTCCTCGGTGGTCGGATAACCGAGCAGGTACAGGTACTGGACGGTTCCTCCTGACCATGTTACGCAGAACCCGGTGTAGTCCTGCCAGAACTTGCCGTACACCCACATGGCGTTGATGTTCGCGCGACCGTCCGCTGGATCATGCACGACGTTATCGCCATGCATGATTGCCCCCGGGCCGTAGACCCCATTGGGGGTATCGGGGCTGTCGAAATACTGGAGTACGCCCGTGAACGGCGGGTATCCATTCACGCGATGCACGTAGAACCCGGCCTCGTTCGCGAGCTGCTCGCCGAATCTCATCGCATTCTGCGGCTTGCCTACAACGTTCACAGCATGAGCAGGATATCGGGCTGTCGCCTCGTCCTGATAGCGAGCGACGATTACGTTGTCGTTCACGATGGGCTGGCCCGTCACAACGGGCCAGTCGCCTACGCCGGCGTTGTTGGAGTCATGTTGATTGCCCTTCCATGTGTCGCCGGCAAAACTCGGGTCGTGACTGAAGGCGTACTGGTCGCCTTGGGCCGTGCAGTAGATCGCGATGGAATATACCGTCGGCCATGGCCCGCAGTTGTCGGACAACGGCTCCGGGATACAGGGCACACCGACGCCGCAGACACTGTCGTTCGTGATCCGGTAGTGAAGGTGCGCCGCATCCAGCACACAAGGCTCGACGTATCCGCTGAGACCGGAACGCCCGATCGCCCAGCCGGGGTAAACATGTGCTTGACCCGGCACTCGCCAGCTCAAATGCTGGTACCTGTGGGTGAACCCGCCGACATCGAGTATTTCCACCCAGATCCCGCCACTCGTAACACCACACGTCGGATCATCTATCGAGACGCGCGACACGTCGGCCTCCTGCGCAGCCATCTCGTATTCGCCATCGGGGATCTTGAAGTCAAGCGCGAACCCATCTATCCCGGTATGGGTAGGTGGCGGGCCCGGGTCGTGGTAGCCGTTCCCTCCGACATAGTGGGGCGTCCCGGCCGCCCACGGAAGACGCCACATGTCGCCGTGGGTTTCGGTCGAGGATGCTGGTGAGGACTGACTCACCATGACCAATGAGACAGCTGCCGTTACTGTCGCCACGAGCGAAAAAATGGCGAAGTGCTTAATCACGGCGAACCGCCTAGGCTGAACTCAGTACGGGTTGATTGTGGAGAGGACTGCATTGACGGCGTCAATATCGCCTTGCATGGCGGCGCTGGGCCGGTCGTCCTGAACGCGGACGTCGACCCTATACACGATGCCGTCCTTTAGGAATGCCGCCGTGTACTGGTGTGCAACTCCCTCGCCCGCGCCCTCGTCCCAGACGACGCCCGGCACGCCTCCGAAGGATGTGTTTGGTTGTAGGAGCTTGGTCTCGACTACGCCCAGAAACCCATCGGGTACCCGCGGCGGGACATACTGACCTGCCCCGAAGTAGAACGCAATCCCGCCACCGGGGATCCGCGTCTGGGTCGCTGCTTCGCGGGTCGCATTCGGGTCGTACAAATGAAATGCTCCGCCCTCCGGCCGCATGTCGGAGTACCAAGTATCGGGAGCCTGCACGGTGAAGCGGAACAGCTGGTTGTCGATAATCTGAAACCCGCTGGGGGCCGGAATGGAGGGCCGCGTCACCAAGGGGCTCAATGTGGGAATGGTGCCTGGTGTCGGTTCGGCGCTTGAGTAGCGGCATGAGAGAGGCGGCAGATCCGGGCGCTTGCGTTCGTTATCGGGCAGCTGACAGTGCGCCGGGTTGCTGTAGTCCGGAAACGTCGGCGTCGTGACGTAGTACGGAGACGGCGTGATCCGCGAGAAGTCGACGGCGGGGTTTGGGCTCCCGCCCTGCGAGCCCACGAGCCCGCTAGAGAGCGCGGCTGCCCCAAGCCCCACAGCCACCGCCGCGAGCACAGTAGCCGCCAGCATGACGGCACGACGGGTCGGCTTTACGTGTTTCATCGAACGGCTTTCTCGCGATGGCGCGTCCCGATCACGAACTCACTGCCTACACTACGCCTAGTCATCCAGACTGTCAAGTATGTCAGCGACGGCTCTCGTCCTCCGGCGAACGGCCGGCGACGAAAACGTAGGGGCGCAGCTTCCCGGCCGACCGCCAAGGACTGCAACCTGCCCACGACAGGCCGCGCATTCGGTCCGGCCCCTGCCGATACTACCCGTAGGGGTACAGGGTACGATCATGCTCAGCTCGCGCGCCGCCCGCTTCGCCGCCGCAGCCGTCTTCGCGCTCGCTCTCGTGGCGGGCACGGGCCGTGGCGCCGTGCCTCGCGCGGCGGCCGCCGGCGACTGCACGGTCGACGCGACGATGGACAGCGAGGAGACGGCGTTCCTCACGCTGATCAACAACTATCGTGCGCAGAACGGCCTCGGCGCGCTGAAGGCCTCGTACATGCTGACGCGGGCATCAGCGTGGAAGTCGAAGGACCTGGCCACGAACAACTACTTCGCCCACGACGACCTGACGCGCACGTGGTCGCAGCGCATCCGCGACTGCGGCTACGGGTTCAACACCTGGCTCGGCGAGAACATCGCGGCCGGGTACACGACGGGGCAGTCCGTGTTCGACGGCTGGAAGGCAAGCCCGGGACACAACGCCAACATGCTGGGCGCGAACTACACCACGATCGGCATCGGCCGCTACTTCGTGCAGGGCAGCACGTACGGCTGGTACTGGACGACGGACTTCGGCGGCTTCAGCGATGGCTGGGCGACCATCGCCGGCACGACGACGCCGATCGGCAGCGGCCCGCCGGTACCAGACAGCTCGACGCCGATCACCCAGGCCGTGCAACCGCCGCCGCTCGCGCCGGAGCGCGTATCCGACAATCGTGACACGCCCCACCACGAGCGCCCGGCTCCGCGACGCCAGTACATCAGCGAGATCTCCGCGACCTCCCGACCGGGGCGGTCGCGGTAGTGCCTCCGGTTTTTCTTTAGTTTCACTGGATAGTTTTGGCCGCCGCGCAATTGACTTCTGGCGGGCTCCCCTTCCCGCGCCGGGAAGGGGCTGGGGGTTAGGTCGGGGCGGGGTGCGGCGGCGAGTCAACCGCAGGTCGCCGTTTTCGAGCGAGCTAGCGAGGTGTTAGCAGCACTACACTCTAGCGCCGCTCGGTGAGATCGAACGCGACCGCTAAGGCTTCGCGCCCCCACTCATCGAGATCGCCCTCGTAGCGCGGCGGCGCGTACTTCTCCAGCAGCAAACGCCGGACGCGCGCGTCCTCATCGCTGTCCGTGACGATGCGAGCACGCGCACCGAACTTCGCGGCGGCGCCGACGCGGACCTCGACCGCCGGCTGCTTCTTCGCGTTCTTCACGAAGTCGGCGTCGTGGCGCGAGCCGGCGAGCACGTAGATGGTGTCGCCCGCCGCGCCGAACCAGATCTCGATGGTGTGCGGCGTCCCGGAAACCCGGCCCGTCGTCCTGATGTAGCAGTAGTCCTCGTCCGCCAACCTTGGGGTCATGAGCTTCGGTGTCGATGGCATGTCTACGGCCGTGCCTGACCTAGCCTTGCTGCCCGAGTATCCGCGCCTGTTCGGTCAGCTGCTTCTCGAAGATCGCCCGCGCCACGTCGAGCAGATCAAACAGATTCGGCGCCGCGATCGAATACCAGATGCTGGTACCGTCGCGGCGCGTCGCGACGAGCCCGTGTCCGCGCAGAATGCTCAGGTGCTGGGACACGTTGGAGGGCTCGACGCCGACGCGCTGCTGGATCTCGCCGACGGTTAAGCTGCCGGATTCGCGCAGCACCTCCAGGATGCGGATGCGCACCGGGTTCGCCAGCGTGCGAAACAGCTCGGCCTTGAAGTCCTGGAGTGTCGCTGTCATCAACACATCGTAGCCGGTCTCCGCCTTGTTTACTATATTCGAATGTGCGAAGATTAAACGCATGACCGCCCTGACGACACTGCGATCGCCGGATCTGGCACGCCTGAGACACGATGCCGTCGCCGGCCTCGTCGTCGGCATCATCGCACTGCCGCTGTCGATCGCGCTCGCCGTTGCCGTCGGCGTGCCACCGATCGCCGGTCTGTACACCGCCGTGTTCGCCGGCGCCATCGCCGCCGTCTTCGGCGGCTCCAACTACAACATCACCGGACCGACCGCGGCGCTCGTGCCGATCCTCAGCCACGTCGTCCTGCGCTACGGCGCGGCGGCGCTGCCGATGGTCGGGCTGCTCGCCGGGGTGATGCTCCTCGCGATGAGCCTGTTCAAGTTTGGCCGGCTGATGCGCTTCATGCCCGGGCCTGTCGTCGTCGGCTTCACCGCCGGCATCGCGCTTTCCATCGCGTTCAGCCAGCTCAACAGCTTTCTCGACGTCACGGGCACCAATCCCTCGCTCGAGCATTTCCACCAGAAAGTCTGGGACACGCTGCGCCACCTCGGCTCGCTTGGCCCCGCCACGCCGGCGATCGGCGTCGCATCGCTGGCGATGCTCATCGGCTGGGCGCGCATCCCGAGGTTGAATCGCATTCCCGGCCCGCTCGTCGTGGTCGTCGCCGTCACGTCGTGCACCTGGGCCTTCGGCATCGACACCCCGACGCTGGCCAGCCGCTATGGCAACATGCCGCGCGGGTTTCCGACGCCGTCGCTCCGGTTCTTCGATGCCGGATTGATCTTCGACCTGCTGCCTGTCGCGCTGGCGGTCGCGGTGCTCGGCTCCGTCGAGTCGCTGCTCAGCGCCGTCGTTGCCGACGGCATGGTGCCAGGCGCGAAGCGGCACGACGCGGATCGCGAGCTGTTCGGCCAGGGGCTGGCGAACCTCGTCTCGCCGCTGATGGGCGGCATTCCCGCAACGGCCGCCATCGCACGCACCGCCGCCGGCGTACGCAACGGCGGCACATCGCGCATGACCGGCGTGTTTCACGCGATCACCGTGCTTGCCGCGACGGTCCTGCTGGGCGGGCTCGCCGGCCACATACCGCTCACGGTGCTCGCGGCGATCCTGCTCGTCGTATCGTGGAATATCGCCGAGGTGCCCGAACTGGCCCGCCTGATCACGCGGGCGCCACGTGAAGACCTCATCGTGCTGATCTCCACCATCCTCATCACGCTGTTCTTCGATCTGACCTATGCCATCGCGTTCGGCGTGATCGCGTCGGCGGTGTTGCTGCTGCGGCGGCTGGTGGCGCTGCCGGCGGCGGAAGAGCTGCTCCCGGACGAGACGGGTCGCATCCCGCAGGTCTCGTCCGAACTCAGCGATCTGATCCAGACACGGCCCGACATCGCGTTCTTCACCGCGCAGGGCATGCTGTCGTTCCACAGCGTCGCCGCGTTCGAGTACGAGCTGATGGGGAACGACCGGAATCCGCTCGTCCTGCGCATGAAGGACGTGCACCACATCGACACGTCGGGGCTGCTGACGCTCGAGGGCGTGATCGAGCACCGCCAGCGCCACGGCGGCCGCATCATCCTCACCGCCATCCAGCCCGAACTCGTCCCCATCCTCGAACGCTTCGGGCTGGTCGCGAAGCTCGGTCCGGAGAACGTGTTCGAGCACACCCGCTGCGCAATCGCTTCGATCGACGCGCCGGACGGGCGTACGGCACACCCGCACCGGTAGCCCGCACCACCGCCGGCCTTGGAACAACTTGCGTGGCGCACGCCCGTGCGATTACCGTACCGGCATGATGATCTCCACGATGAACGACCTGCCCGGCTACGAAGTGACGGAAGTGCTCGGCGAGGTGTTCGGCCTCACGGTGCGGTCTCGGAACGCCTTCTCGCAGATGGGCTCGAGCCTGAAGTCGATGTTCGGCGGCGAGCTGAAGGGGATGACGCAGGCGCTCACCGACAGCCGCAACCAGGTGATGGAGCGCATGGTCGAAGAAGCCCAGGCGAAGGGCGCCGACGCGATCCTCGCGATGCGCTTCGACACGTCGGAGATGGGGCCGAACTGGACCGAGATCTGCGCCTACGGCACCGCCGTCAAGATCAGAAAGATCTAAGCGCTACCATCTCGCGATGTAGTGCGTCCTTCAAGTGCACGAACATAGGCATGTATGTTCGGGTGCACTTAATTTGGTGAGCCGCCTTCGTGAGCCTGGAAGTGCCGGCAACCGGGAGCCAGCGGTGTCTCGCAGACTCCTGTCACTGGTGCGGATTTGGAACAACAAGCGGGACGCCAGCGATATGCTCCAACGATTCTATGAGTTGCTTGCTGACCTGCGGTAGTACATTCACGTTCGGAAGAGCCTCAAGGGAGACCCACCGAACGGCAGTCTCGCTCGAGTCTGGCTGGTCCGGCAGACGAGCGAGAGCGCCGTCAGAGGGCGTGCAAAGGAAGAAGAAACGGATCTCGTTCCATGGCCTGAGCCGCCCATTGACCAGGTTCGTGTTACGGGAGCCAACTGACTCCACGACCAGGAGGAGCCTATCGATCGAAACCTGGAGGCATGTCTCCTCTTCAATCTCGCGATGTAGTGCCTCCTCAAGTGTTTCGCCCACCTCAACTCCGCCACCCGGGAAGTTGTAGTGCAATCCCGATACGTCATCGAACTCAACCAGCAGCGCTTCCGCACCTCGCACGACCAGGCCATTGGCGGCGACTCGTATTCGTGGCTGCGCCAGCGCTTCTTCGAGCTCCCGGATTCTGGCTAGGTGCTTGTTCGTCTGGTAGAAACTCATGGCTTCGTCCTACAGAATCCTCAACCGGAGACGTCCTGCTCGGATCCTATCTGACTTTCTCCAGCGCATGGTCGAAGAAGCCCAGGCGAAGGGCGCCGACGCGATCCTCGCGATGCGCTTCGACACGTCGGAGATGGGCCCGAACTGGACCGAGATCTGCGGCTACGGCACCGCCGTCAAGATCAGGAAGATCTAAGCAGCTACCACTGCACGAACATCGGCATGACGACGTGGACGTAGTTGTCGTTGTCGATCGGGCGGATGACGCCGGGCTGCGACGGGCCCGTGGTCTCGAGCGCGACGCGCCCGCCATCGAGCACCGCCAGCACTTCCTGCAGGTACTTGCCGTTGAAGGCGATCTTCGAAGACTCGCCCTCGACCGCCGCATCAAGCGCGCCCTGGTTGTCGCCGATCTCCTCCGCGCGCGCGGAAACCGTCATCTGGCCCGGCGCGCCGTCCGCGCCGTTCTCGAACGTGATGCGCACGATGCCGCTGCCGTCGCGCGCGAAGATCGATGCGATCTTCGTCTCTTGCAGGAAGTCGCGCACTTCGACGACCGCGCGGCTGCCCCATTCTTTCGGGATCAGCCGGCTGTAGTCGGGGAACGTGCCCTGGATGAGCTGCGCGACAAGCTCGACATCCTTCAGCTTGAAGAGCACCTGCGTCTTGTTCGCGTTGAACGTCACCTGCACCGGATCTTCTTGATCCTGCAAAAGACGGTTCAGCTCCGACAGCGCCCTCGACGGCACGATCACTTCCTGCCGCTCGCCGACCTTCTTCTTGAGCTTCAGCGTGCGAACCGCCAGGCGGAACCCGTCGGCCGCCGCCATCGTCAACTGGTCGCCCTCGACGACGATGTCAACGCCCGTGAGCACCGGCCGCGAATCGTCCGTCGCGGCAGAGAACACGACCTGCGTGATCGCTTCGCGCAGCATCTTCGCGTCGATCTCCAGCGTGTCGCCCTCGACCGACGGGATCGGCGGGAAGTCGTCCGCATCCATGCCGCCGATCGTCGCCTCGTTGCGCGCGCACACGAGCTTCACCTGCTTCGAGCGCGGCGACAGCGTCAGCGAGATCTTCTCGGCGGGCAGCGAGTTGACGAAGTCCGTCAGCAGCCGCGACGGCACCGTGATCGCGCCCTCTTCCTCGATCTGCCCACCGATCCAGCAGCTCAGCGCAATGTCGAGGTTTGTCGCCGCAAGCTTGATGCGGCCGTGTTCGGTCGAGATCAGGACGTTCGATGTGATCGGCAGCGTGCTTCGCAACGCCACCGCCCGCCCGACAATGCCGAGCCCCTTCGCCAGGTTCTCCTGGAGACACGTAACCTTCATTGCGCTCACCTGTGTACTCACTTTGCGACGAGTATACGGTTGGCTTTGTCAAGCGACAATAGATCAACGCGCTTGATCATTTAGCAGTTCCCGAATCGGAGTAGGCGCCGCGCGAGGCGATGCAGGGCAGCCGCCCCGGCTGTTGGCCGGAGCACCCACCGCAGGATGCAGCCTGTCAGCGCGCATCCGCCGTCACGATCGCCAGCCACCGCGCGACCTGCAGATGGGCCGCTTCGAGCTGCGCCGGCAAGGTGCCGCAGTAAGACGAGCGCCGGTTAGCCGAGCTGCGCTGCGAGCCGCTTCGGCGCGGTCATGCGGTAACTGTCGGCGATGAGGTCAGCCGCGAGATCCCAATCGACGGTGCCGTCGAGGTACATACCGATCCAGCCTTTCGGGCCGACGTACGGCGGCGCGAAGAAGCGGTCGGGGTTGGAGCCGACGAGGATGCGCTGGGCGCCGGGCGGTGCCTTGCACCAGAACGCGGGCTGCGCACCATCGCCCGACTGCATCACGAACATCTTGTCGCGCACGCGGTACGTCGGCGTGGTGTGACCGCCGAAGACTTTCTCCTCAGCTTCGGGGAAGGCGAGGCAGAGCGCCCGCAATTGCTTGAACGGATCTCTTCGTGGCATCAGACTCGGCTCATCACTTCATGTCGTCGGGGTTGAAGTCCGGGTTTGGCGTCATCAGGTTCCAGCGGTGGCCGAACGGGTCGATGACCCAGCCGCTGCGGCCGTACGGAGCCTCCGTGATGGGACGCTCGACGGTGGCGCCAGCATCGAGCGCGCGCTTCCATGCGGCATCGACGTCGGCGACGTTGAGGACGAACGAGACGGAGTTGCCGCCAACCGTCTTCGGGGAGAGCACGTGCATCGCGACCCACTCGTCGGAGAGGTAGAGCGCCGTGCCGCCGATCGTGATCTCGGCGTGGCTGATGCGGCCGTCGTCGCCGGTCATCCGATATTTCTCTTCGGCGCCGAACGCCGTCTTGTAGAACTCGATGGCGTCCGACGCGCCGTTCGCGCAGAGGTACGCGGTGACGTTGCGATACTCCGTCATGCTCGTGCTCCTTGTTACGCGTTCTCCGGATCGCCAGGCACATACGAACCGAAGCTCCACTCGTGACTTTCGGGATCGTGTGCGGAGTAGCTGCTGCCGCCGTAGTCCTTGCGCTCAAGCTCGCGGTAGATTGATGCGCCCGCAGCCTTCGCCCGCTGGTAATGCGCGGGCAGCTCGGCGTCGTCGACATAGATATAGATCCCGCACGTGGCTCCATCGACGTCAAGCGGGCTCTTGGAGCCGGGCTGGTTGCCTGCGGATCCGAGCATGATGATCCCCGGGCCGTAGCGCAGCTCGGCGTGGGCGACGGTGCCGTTCTCACCGGGCACCACCATCACCTTCTCGAAACCGAACGCCTTCGTCAGCCATTCGATGGCAGCTGGTGCGTCCCTGTAGTAGAGGCCGGGGTAGATGTTTGGCGTGTCGCCGCCCATGGGATGCTCCTCTCGAAACGAGCCACCTAGCTGGTGTGAGAAAAGAGTAGCGACGCAGCGGCGCGGCGTCTTGTATGGATGTTACCTGCTGCCCGCGGCGGCGATCAGCCGAGCAGGCCGCCGCCGTCGGGGATGCGGCGGAGGAGGAACTCGGTAGGCGTGCCGCCGGTGAATTCGCGGAAGTCGCGGTTAAAGTGCGCCTGGTCGTAGTAGCCGCATCCGGCCGCGATCTGCGCCCATCGCACCTCGGCGACCCCGTCGAGTTGGCGGATGACGCGGCCGAAGCGGACGATGCGCGCCATCGTTTTCGGCGGCAGTCCTATCTGCTCGCGAAAGCGGGTGATGAGGTGCTTGCGGCTCCAGCCGATCTCGTCCGCGAGGGCACCGATGCCGAGTTGCCCGTCGGTTTCGTGCAGCCGCCGCCACGCCCATGCAACGCCCGGAGACGGCTCGGCCGCCCGCGTGACGCGAGCGGCGATGAACGCATCGAGGATGTCGAAGCGCGCCTCCCAGTCCGGCGTGTCTTCGAGTTGCGCGACGATGCGGCGCGCCGCCCCACCGAGCACATCATCGAAGTCCACGGTGCGATTTGTAACTTCGCTCATTGGCATGTCGAGGAACAGATGCGCGCCGATGGGCGTGAAGTTCACCTGAATGCCGCTCGAGAGGCCTGTCGCTTCGACGATGACGTAGGAATCGATCAGCCCCGCGGTGAAACTGTGGTGTTCAGAGGCTCCCGCAGCGTTGCCGGGGCCGGACACGCGGTATTTCGGGCCAAAGTTGATGATGAGCACCACGTCGCTGGAGGGGATCTCCAGCCGCCGCGCGAACGTCGTATTCATCACGACGTAGCCCTCGTACTTCGTGACGTACGCGCGCAGATGCGCGGCGGGATCGCGCGTGACCATCTCCCACTCGCCGAATTTGGAGCTGTGGCGCATGACCTCGGTGCGCGGTGCTGTCGTTACCATCATGCCACCCTGCGCAGACTGTAGCGTATTCCCGTCTGTTCTCGCGCGGAAGGCCTTGACGCGACTAATCGTCGCTCGGTCAGCCCCTCGCCCAGCAGCGCGAGGAGCCGCTTCGGCGCCACCATGCGGTAGGCCTCCTCGACGACCTCGGCGACCTGCGCCCAATCGACGCGGTCCGGCTCGAGGCGGACGCCTACTCAGCCGCGCGCGCCCTGGTACGGCGGCACGAAGAATCGCTCCGGGTCAGCGCGCGCGAGGAGGTCCTGCGTGCCCGGCAGCGCGTTGCACCAGGCGGCGATGCGGGCGTCGCTTCGACCAGCTCGATCTGCACGTGGCTACCGCGCCGTCCAGCCGCCGTCGACGACGTGCGACGCACCAGTGACGAACGACGCGTCGTCGGACGCGAGGAACAGCGCGACCGCGGCAACCTCCTCGGGCTTGCCCATGCGGCCCAGCGCCGTGCCCTCCACCATGAACGCCTTGCCGCCGGCCGCGGCGATCGGGTCCGTCATCGCCGTCTCGATCCAGCCCGGGTTGATGCAGTTCACGCGCACCCCGCGCGCGCCGTAGTTCAGCGCGTAGCTCTTTGTCAGGCCAACGACACCGTGCTTCGCCGCGATGTATCCATCCGCCGCGCCGCCCGGAATGGCGATCAGGCCGAGCATCGAGGAGAGGTTGACCACCGACCCGCCGCCGCGCGCCGCCATCGCCTCGCACCCGTGCTTGCAGCCGTACATCACGCCGCTGAGATTGATCGCGAGCATGCGCTCCCACTCGACGCCGCCGCCGACGCCCGCATTGTTGACGAGAATGTCGATCGTGCCGAACGCCTTGATCGTCGCATCGATCGCCGCCACCACCTCCGCCTCGACCGACGTATCGCAGCGATTGACGATCGATGTCTCGCCGATCTCCGTCGCCACGGCGCGCGCCGCCTCGTCGTTGATGTCGGACACGACGACGTTCGCGCCCTCGGCGGCGAACCGCAGCGCCGTCGCACGCCCGATGCCCGCGCCCGCACCGGTGATCAGTGCCGTCTTGCCGTTCAGCCGATCCATTGGAGTCTCTCCGTCTCTCAGTCTCTTGGCCAGTCAGTTGTTCGGTCTGGCAGTCAGTCGGTGCGGGCACTTTGCCATGAGGCGACGGTTCGCGCCATTCGCGCACCTCACCCGGCCGCAGGACGCGCTACTGAGAGACAGACTGAGTGAGCGACTGAGCGACTGAGCGACTGAAAGACCGAAAGACCGAAAGACCGAAAGACTGAAAGACTGAAAGACTGAAAGACTGAGAGACTGAGAGACTGAGAGACTGAGAGACTCACTCCCCCGCTTGTCCGACCCCTGCCGGTCGCACATAATTTCACAAGGCGCCGGACTTCCGGCGCGTTCGCATCCCCGCGGAGTACGCCCGTGACTGTCGTGATCGGCCTGACCGGCGGCATCGCCAGCGGCAAGTCCGTCGTCAGCCAGATGCTGGCGGACCGCGGCGCGCTCGTCATCGATGCCGACAAGGTGGGCCACGAAGCATACCGGCGCGGCAGCGGCTGCTACGACGCCGTGGTCGAGGCGTTCGGCAACGATGTCGTCGGCGCCGACGGCGAGATCGACCGCAAGGCGCTGGGCGGCAAGGTGTTCGGCGACCCGGCGCTGCGCAAGCGCCTCGAAGGCATCGTCTGGCCGTGGATGCGCGAAACGATGGACAAGCGGCTTGCGCAGATCCGCACCGAGGGCACGCCCGTCGTGGTGCTCGAAGCGGCGGTGCTGATCGAGGCGGACTGGACGCCGATCACCGACCAGGTATGGGTCGTGACCGTCGCGCCGGAGATCGCGCGCCAGCGGGTGATGGAGCGCAACGGCCTCACGGCCGAGCAGGCGGACGCCAGGATCAACGCACAACTGACGAACGCGGAACGCGCGAAGCATGCGCAAGTGATCATCGATAACAGCGGCACGCTGGATGAACTCAAGCGACGCGTGAACGCGGAGTGGGAACAACTCACAGCCGCCGTCTGAACTCCCGGCGGGCGCCCTCTCGGACGGCACGGCCGCTTCGAGCCGACCTTTGCCGCCCGTACGACGGACTGACCGACCGACCGAAAGACTGACCGACCGAAAGACCCAGAGACCGAAAGACCGAGGCACACATGACGACCGAAGAGCAGACCGACACGGAGCAGGGCTACCGCCAGTACGCGATCGAGGAGTACCACCCGCACGTCGAGCCGTACTACGTGCCGACGGGCGACGAGGTGGAGCTGTTCGAAGCTGCCTTCGCGGCGAAGATCCCCGTGCTGCTCAAAGGCCCGACGGGGTGCGGCAAGACGCGCTTCGTCGAGTACATGGCGTGGCGCCTCGGCCGCCCGCTGACCATCGTCAAGGACACGGGTACAGCGAACGAAAAAGGCGCGAAGGTCGGCGACTTCCAGGCGCTGCCGCTGATCACCGTCGCCTGCCACGAAGACCTCACCGCCAGCGACCTCGTCGGCCGCTATCTGCTCGAAGGCGAGTCGACCCGCTGGATCGACGGGCCGCTGACGCGCGCGGTGAAGGTCGGCGCCATCGCCTACCTCGACGAGATCGTCGAAGCGCGCAAAGACACGACCGTGCTCATCCATCCGCTGACCGACCACCGGCGCGTCCTGCCCATCGAGAAGCGCGGCCAGATCATCGAGGCGCGCGACGGCTTCCTGCTCGTCATCTCCTACAACCCTGGCTACCAGAGCGCGCTGAAGGACCTGAAGCACAGCACGCGCCAGCGCTTCATCTCGCTCGAGTTCACGCACCCGCGCAAGGAGCTCGAGGCGAAGATCATCGCGCACGAAAGCGGCGTGTCCGACGACATAGCGAACGATCTGGCGAAGCTGGGTGAAAAGGTGCGTCACCTGCGCGAGCACGGCCTCAGCGAGGGCGTCAGTACGCGCCTGCTCGTCTACACGGGCAAGATGATCCACGCCGGCATCTCGCCTCGCCGTGCCTGCCAGGTAGGCGTCGTCTGGGCGCTCACCGACGATGTCGACGTGCAGCGCAGCATCGAGGAAGTCGCCAGCAGCATCTTCGAGTAGGACGATGAAGCTGCCGCAAGTCAACGGCGAGCGACTGGTCCGCGCCTTGAAGAAGGACGGTTGGGAAATCGAGCGTACAAGCGGCTCCCATTTCATCCTCGTGAATTCGCGTGATCCGTCGACCACGGTCTCCGTTCCAGTACACAACCGGCCAGTCAAGCCCGGGACGTTGGCGGCTATACTGAAGGGTGCTCACGTCACACCTGAGCGATTGAGGGAGTTGCTGTGACCCGACGATATGTCATCGTCCTAACGCCGGCGGTCGACGAGGATGAAGTAGGCTACACCGTGACTGTTCCGGCGCTCCCCGGGTGTGTTACGGAGGGTGACACCATGGATGAAGCACTCGCCAACGCGCGCGACGTCATCACCCTATTTGTTGAGAGCCTGGAGGCCCGCGGTCTGCCCATACCGCCATCAGACGAGGTCGTGACGTCGATCGAGATCGGTGAACATCAGCAGGCACTCGCAGTGTAGTCCTCTCGGCGCCATCATTGTTACGAGTCTTTGAATCTCCCGATCGCTGGGCGCTTCCGCATCGCCTTGCTATCGTGCCGGAGGAGGAACAACACCACATGCGACCACTGATCTTCTTCGCACTGAGCGCCGCACTGTTGGCCGCCGCTTGCGGCGGTAGCGGCAAGACGGCGACCACACCCGCGGCGGGCACTACCGCGGCGGCACAGGCGGCAACCCCCGGCGCGACAAAGGTAACCTCGTCCACCGGCGCCGCCACACCTTCGACAGCAAGCACGCCGGCCGCGAAGCCGACGCAGGCAGGAGGAAAGAAAACGTACGCTGCACCGCCCGCCATGACCATCGACCCCAGCAAGAAGTATTTCGCCACCATCAAGATGGACATCGGCGACATCCGGCTTGAGCTGTATCCAAAGGAAGCGCCGCAAAGCGTCAACAGCTTCGTCTTCCTCGCGCGTGAGGGCTTCTACAACGGCGTCACCTTCCACCGCGTCGTCCCCGGATTCGTCGCCCAGGCGGGCGACCCGACGGGCACGGGCCGCGGCGACCCGGGCTACACCATCCCGGACGAGGTGAACTCGCATAAGTTCCTCGATGGCACGCTCGGCATGGCGAAGACCCAGGCGCCGAACTCCGCCGGCAGTCAGTGGTTCATCGACTACGCTCCGCAGCCCGCGCTCGACGGGCTGTACACCGTGTTCGGCCAGCTCGTCTCGGGTCGCGACGTGCTCAACAAGATCGCGCCGCGCGATCCCGCCACAGCAACCACGCCCGGTACCGCGATCAACTCCATCGTCATCGAAGAGCAGTAGGCACACGCACAAAGGAACCCGAATCCATAGGGCGCACCTGCGCGTCCGCCGCGTGTGCGTGCACAAATCGCCGCACAAGGGGCACGCGGTGGCGTGCCCTCTCGCACCCCGCCCCGACCTAACCCCTTGCCCCTTCCCGGCGCGGGAAGGGGAGCCGGGCAAAGACGATTTCGCGGCCGCCAACTCGCCAGTGAAACGAATGGCAGACCGGAAGCACTACACCGGTAAGACATCTGACAGGGCACGGGCACAACGCAAGTAGGAGCACGCGGTGGCGTGCCCTCCCGCGTCTCGCGCCGACTTAACCCCCTGCCCCTTCCCGGCGCGGGAA